>Ga0208813_1000044_pt1 | contig 143197 bp, 116 predicted proteins | sample MalvireepMed_904_FD_184250 | JGI IMG/M metagenome (GOLD analysis project Ga0208813, IMG submission 184250) | Marine viral communities from the Global Malaspina Expedition - Malaspina viral metaG DeepMed_904 (SPAdes) (version 2) | ecosystem: Environmental > Aquatic > Marine > Oceanic | place... | reverse complement strand
GTATATGGGTAAGACGAATAGCAGAATCGGTTCGGTTAACGTGCTGACCACCAGCACCCGAGGCGCGGTAAGTATCGACACGTAAGTCCGCCGGGTTAATTTCAACGGCCTCGGCTTCTGGAATTTCCGGTAACACGGCAACGGTACAAGCTGAAGTATGAATACGCCCTTGCGATTCAGTTTCAGGAACACGCTGCACCCGATGCCCACCAGACTCAAACTTCATGCGCCCGTAAACACCATCACCACTCATGTGAGCAATAATTTCTTTATAACCGCCGTGTTCGCCATCACTGGCACTGACAATATTGACCTTCCAGCCATTTTTTTCAGCGTAGCGGCTATACATACGGAATAAATCGCCGGCGAATATCGACGCTTCATCACCGCCAGCTCCGGCCCGAATTTCCAAATAGCATGAACGATCATCGTTCGGGTCTTTAGGCAGCAACAGAAGTTGTAGGCGGTTTTCCAGCTCTTCTTCGGCTTTTCTTGCCTCTTTTAGCTCTTCTTCCGCCATTTCGCGCATTTCAGCGTCATCATCTTCAGCCATATCTTTTGCAGCTGCCTGATCATCCTGATTCTGGCGGTACTCTTCAAAGCAACCAACCACCTCTTCTAATTGAGAGTACTCACGCGATAATGAGCGAAAACGGTTTTGATCACTGATCACATCGGGCTCACCCAATAAAGCTTGCACTTCCTGATAACGCTCAACTAACCCTTCTAGTTTGCGTTCAATGGATGGATTCAACATGTTTTTATTTGCCTTTTGATGAGTCAGAGGATGGCTCTGACCAAAGTTGTTGCAAAACGGCCAGCGTATATTGGTCGTTATTTTCGCCGGCAGATTTCAATAAGCTTGTCGGTTTATGCGTTAACTGCTGCACCAGCCTGTGACTGAATCGTTGCAGCACTTCGGCCGGGTCTTTGCCCTGCTCTATTTGCGCTAATGCTTTTTTTAACTGCTCGTCAGCTAGTGTTTTTGTGTGCGTACGGTACTCCCGCACCAGCTCTACACTATTCAGGGATTTCAGCCAGTCATTAAACTCTTTCGTTTGCTGCTGAATAATAACCTGAGCTTCACGAGCTGCCTGCTCACGGTTACGAATATTTTCGCTAATAATACTTTGAAGATCGTCAACTGTATAAAGGTAAGCGTCATCGAGTTCATTAACCTGCTCTTCAATGTCCCGCGGCACAGCCAGATCAATTAACAGCATGGGTCTGTGGCGACGCTTTTTCAGTGCTTTTTCAATGCTGCCTTTGCCCACAATAGGCAAAGTACTGGCGGTTGAACTGACGACAATATCGGCCTGCGGTAATAACTCTGATAACTCAGACAAGCTGTGAGCCGTTGCCCCGACACGTTCAGCCATTTCGCTAGCTCGTTGCAGAGTCCGGTTTGCCACCAGAATTTCGGTTACGCCTTGTTGTTTCAAATGCTGAGCAACCAGCTCGGAAGTATCACCGGCTCCAATCAGCAGCACCTTCGATTTCTGCAAATTAGCGAAAATATGACGCGCCATAGAAACCGCAGCATATGCAACCGAAACCGCGTTTTGACCTACCGCGGTTTCATTTCTAACGGTTTTTGCTACACGAAAGGTTTGCTGAAATAAGCGTTCAAGGATACCGCCCACCGAGGCCTGACGTTTTGCGGCCTGATACGCTTGCTTCACCTGCCCCAGAATTTGTGGCTCGCCAAGCACCAGTGAGTCTAAACCACTGGCAACCGACATAAGATGAGTAATGGCCTGCTCGCCCTGAAAGTGATAATGATGATTTTCCAGCGCATTTGGTGCCAATTTGTGGAAACCGGTTAACCAGCCCAGGAGCAAGTCGCCAGACACTTCACCCCGGCAATATAGCTCGGTTCGGTTACAGGTAGAGACGATGACGGCTTCTTCAACACCTTGAAGATTACGTACAGCCTGCAGCGCAGCATCAAGCTGTTCAGCACTGAACGCAACTTGCTCGCGCAAATCGACTGATGCGGTTTTATGATTAATTCCGAGAGCTGAAATGGTCATCTGACTGTGAAACTCGTTATCCCAACGCGGCCAAAATCTAAGTTGCCCGATTGTACGTGAAAGCCTTAGTCATTGAAAGTGACAGCGCTTTCTGGTCAACTAATTACATTCCGATTGCAGCAATTGAAAAATATGATTCAACGCCGACTATTCTGGGTTTACCTGGTTGTCATAACATCGTTAACCGGGTGCGCGCTGCCGACGCCATCAGAGCAAGCAAGCAGTACCGAAGTTAATCAACGTATTATTGACGCTCATCAACAAAAGCTGGAGCAGTTGCAACAGTGGTCGTTAAGTGGCCGCATGGCGGTTATTCAAAAGCAAAATAAGGAAAGGGACAGTTTTTACATTAACTGGCACTACCAGCCTCACCAACAGGTTATTCGTTTTTCTCACCCGCTAAAAGGCCAACTGGCTAAGCTGACCGTCGATGACAGCGGCGCCTTGTTAACTGACTCCGATGATCAGGAACGCTGGGCTCCTTCAGCAGACGCTTTATTATACCGTCTACTGGGTGCAGCCGTTCCCTTTGAGCAGTTACACCACTGGGTTCTGGGCAGAAAAACAAACTCACTAAAGTCTGTGAGTTATCATAAAGATGGAACCTTAGCTCAGTCGACGATATTTCACCGGGGTCAAAACTGGCAGCTCAACTGGTTCTATGATCAGGACAAAGTACAAACAGTAACCTTGCCGGAACAAATCCATCTGGAAAGTCCGGTTCTACTGATAAAGGTACAAGTGAACGAATGGCAGTAAACATCTTAACGCTCCCAGCTCCGGCGAAACTCAACCTATTTTTGCATATTATCGGGCGCCGCTCCGACGGGTACCACAATTTACAGACTGTTTTTCAGTTTCTGGACTACGCCGACACTCTGAAATTCTATACCGCCGCCGACGACAAGTTTGATTTAATTGACCACGATAGCCACATTCCCCGCGACGAGAATTTAGTCTGGAAGGCGTTAACAGCGCTAAGAAAAACATACGAAGAAAAAGGCATTACGCAACTTCCTGGCTGCTCGATTGAATTAATTAAGAGACTTCCTCAGGGTGCCGGGCTAGGTGGTGGTTCATCTAATGCGGCAACCGCACTGGTGGGGCTGAATCAGCTTTGGGGTAGCCATTTAAATAGCACTGAATTACAGGCAATAGGTCGCAAACTCGGTGCCGATGTGCCTGTGTTTATTCATGGACATGCTTGTTTTGCTGAAGGTATCGGCGATGTGTTCACTAATATAACACCGCCTACTCCGTGGTATTTAGTGGTTAAACCCAATGTTTCTATCAGTACGGCTGCGTTGTTCTCTCACCCTAAGCTAGAACGCAACTGCTCGCCGGTTACCGCGGACAACTGGCAACAGCAAAAAGTCGCGAATGTGTTTGAACCAGTGGTCTGCGATCTACACACCGAAGTTGCTATGTTACGCCGTGCCTTGCTAGAATACGCCCCGACTCGGCTCACTGGCAGTGGAGCATGTCTTTTTTCAACATTCGAAACAAGACAAGCCGCAAAGGAAGCGCAACAGCAGGTTCCCAAAGAACTTTGCTCATTTATCGCTCAAGGCCAGAACCGTTCACCACTTATCCAGACATTAACCCAATAAAAGTCGAGGTATGTTGTGCCTGACATGAAACTTTTCGCCGGCAACGCCACTCCTGAGCTAGCCCAGAAAATCGCCGATCGCCTTTATATCAAACTTGGTGAAGCTTCCGTTGGTCGCTTTAGTGACGGCGAAATTAGCGTCGCCATCAATGAAAACGTCCGCGGTTCCGACGTCTTTATTCTTCAATCTACGTGCGCCCCAACCAATGACAATTTAATGGAACTCATTGTTATGGTGGACGCCTTACGTCGTGCGTCTGCTGGTCGTATTACTGCAGTGATGCCTTATTTTGGTTACGCTCGTCAGGATCGCCGGGTTCGTTCAGCTCGTGTTCCTATTACTGCTAAAGTTGTTGCCGATTTCTTATCCAGTGTGGGTGTTGACCGTGTACTGACTGTCGACTTACACGCAGAGCAAATTCAGGGCTTCTTCGATGTGCCTGTCGATAACGTTTTCGGAACCCCGGTTTTATTAGAGCACATGCGTCAGCAAAACTTCGACCATCCGGTTGTGGTCTCTCCTGATATTGGTGGTGTTGTGCGTGCCCGTGCTTTTGCCAAGCTAATGGACGACACCGATTTAGCCATCATTGATAAGCGCCGTCCGTCAGCCAACGTATCGCAGGTTATGCACATAATTGGTGATGTTAAAGGCCGTGACTGCATTATTGTCGATGACATGATTGATACTGGCGGAACGCTTTGCAAAGCCGCAGAAGCACTGAAATCTCACGGTGCAAAGCGTGTGTTTGCTTACGCTACTCACCCGGTGTTTTCCGGTAATGCGGTGCAGAACATTAAAGACTCTGAAATTGACGAATTTATCGTTACCGACAGTGTTCCGTTGAGCGATGCCATGAAAGCCACTGGTAAAGTTACTCAGTTAACCTTGTCCGGTATGCTTTCAGAAGCACTGCGTCGAGTCAGTAATGAAGAATCTATTTCAGCAATGTTCGATTACTGATTGTTGTAATTATTCCTGCCCAGTGCTAGTATTGCGCGCCCTTAGAAACCGGCCTCGTTGTCGGTTTCTAAGTTTCTGGGTCAGCTCTTGGTCGCGAGTGCTGACAAATAAAAACTTTAAACATTGAGAGGCCAAATCATGGCTGAATTAGATTTTAACATCCAAGCTACCGTCCGCACGGACAAAGGGAAAGGTGCGAGCCGCCGCCTGCGTCATGAGGACAAAGTACCAGCGATTTTATACGGTGGTCAGGGCGAGCCAATCGCATTAGCGTTAGACCACAATAAAGTGAATAACATGGCCGACTACGAAGCCTTCTATTCACACATTGTGACGCTGGAATTTGATGGTAAGAAACATCAGGCAATCCTAAAAGACATGCAGCGTCACCCGTACAAGCCTAAATTGACTCACCTGGATTTCCAGCGTGTAGAAAAAGGCCACAAACTTCACACTAACTTACCTCTGCATTTCTTAAACGAAACAACTGCGAAGGGCGTTAAAGAAGAAGGCGGTGTTGTTGTTCACCACGTAAACGACGTGGAAATTACTGTATTACCGAAAGACTTACCAGAATACCTGGAAGTTGATATTGCTGAACTCAGCGTAGGTGACACCATTCACCTGACTGACTTAAAACTGCCAAAAGGCGTTGAGTTAGTTGAACTGACTAAAGGTGAAGACCACGACCAGGCGGTTGTGTCTATTACTGCTCCTCGCGTCGAGAAAGAAGAGACCGAAGAAGATACAGTAGCACCCGGCGACGTTCCTGCTGAAAACAGCAAAGACGCTGACGAAGAATAAGTCAGTCTCCTGTTATGGGAACTGAAGTAAAACTGCTTGTGGGCCTGGGAAATCCGGGCCCCGAGTATGAACGAACTCGCCACAACGCTGGTTTCTGGTTAGTCGATGACTTTTGCAGACGCCACGCGATTACGCTCTCCCCTGATACAAAAAGCAAAGCTCTGATTGGACGCTGGCAACAAGGCGCTCATGACCTGCGCATTGTATTACCACAAAATTTTATGAACCGTAGTGGCTTCTCTGTTGCGGCTCTGGCTAACTTTTATAAAATACCGGCTAACGAAATTTTAGTGGCTTACGATGAGCTCGATTTACCACCCGGCGTTGCTAAGTTTAAGAAAGGTGGAGGTGCCGGCGGGCATAACGGAATTAAAGACATTATTGCCCAGACAGGCAGCCAGGACTTTATGCGGTTACGCATTGGTATTGGCCACCCGGGCGATAAAACGAAGGTAACTGGCTTTGTCTTAGGCAAAGCTTCAGCAAATGAACAGCGGCTTATTGATGACTGTATCGATGAAGCCAGCCGCAGTATCGACACATTAATGGCGGAAGGCTGGGGAACTGCGTTGCAGCGCCTGCATAGCTACCGCCCTGAACAGAAAGGCTAAACTCTCATGGGATTTCGATGTGGTATCGTTGGTTTACCTAACGTAGGTAAATCCACTCTCTTCAACGCACTGACCAAAGCAGGCATTGAAGCTGCAAACTTTCCATTTTGTACCATCGAACCAAACACTGGCGTTGTGCCTGTTCCTGACCCTCGCCTTGATAAACTAGCCGCTATTGTTAACCCGGAACGAGTCATTCCAACAACCATGGAGTTTGTGGATATCGCCGGGTTAGTTAAAGGTGCTTCAAAAGGCGAAGGCTTAGGTAACCAGTTTTTAGCAAACATTCGTGAAACTGACGCTATTGGCCATGTTGTTCGCTGTTTTGAAGACGACAACATAGTGCATGTCAGCGGTGGTATCGACCCTGCCGATGACATTGACACCATTAACACCGAGCTGGCATTAGCCGATTTAGACTCGGTTGATAAGTCTCTATACCGTTTAAGTAAAAAAGCGAAAGGTGGAGATTCACAAGCTAAAGCCGAAATCGCCGTGCTGGAAAAGCTGAAACCGGCACTGGACGAAGGCCAAATGGCTCGTTCTGTTGAGCTAAGCAAAGATGAGCGTGCCACTATTCGTTCATACAACTTGCTAACTTTAAAGCCGACTATGTACATTGCTAATGTCAACGAAGACGGCTTTGAAAATAACCCTCATCTTGACAAAGTTCGTGAAATTGCCGCAACCGAGAATGCGGTAGTCGTTCCGGTATGTGCCGCTATTGAATCAGAAATTGCCGAGCTGGACGAAGCCGATAAAGAAGAGTTCTTAAGCGAACTGGGTCAGGACGAACCGGGGCTTAACCGCGTTATTCGTGGCGGCTATGAACTACTAAACCTGCACACTTACTTCACCGCCGGCGTAAAGGAAGTTCGCGCCTGGACAGTTAAAGTGGGTTCAACTGCACCGCAGGCAGCCGGACGCATTCATACTGACTTTGAAAAAGGCTTTATTCGTGCCGAGATTGTTGGTTATGACGACTATATAGCTAACAACGGTGAACAAGGCGCAAAAGATGCCGGGAAATGGCGTCTCGAAGGGAAAGAGTACATTGTGAAAGACGGCGATGTCATTCACTTCCGCTTTAACGTTTAAATACCGATTAGTGGCTCGCTCTCAGCGAGCCACTTTTTCCTCATTACTCTTCAACAATATCGCCATGCATTGGCGCCAGCACGCCCAATAACTGATTCTGCGCTGAAACCGGCACATCCTCTTTTTCCATTGCAGCAATCAAGTGTTCGACTAAAGCGTTAAAATCCGCATTGTCGACTCCCATATTACGATGGGAAGTTTTCATATCCTCGCCACTGTAATCACAAGGACCGCCACTTAAGTCACACACTTGTTCACTAATGAGTTTGTGCACACGCATAATATCAACACCATCAAAATGATGCGCAATACGCTCATCACCACCCACCCGATAGAGCATTTCTTCGACGATAGTCTCTATGCCCTGCTGCTCACCCAGTTGCTGATACAGACTCTGAGCAAAGCTAAGCGGCGAAAACAACAAGACCGCCATTAACAAAACGGTTTTCATAGTCTCTCCTTAAAAGGCTGCCTGAACCGATAAATACCAACCCGTTTGATCATCCAGGCCGGCAATCGAGCCCAGATCGGTGTAGGCACCAACGACCGATACATGTTTATTCGGGAAATAAGCAACAAAAAGATCTTTCCAGTCCTGCTCTTGAGCAAAACTTAAGTTGTCCGGTTTCTGTCGGTACTCAACGCCTACAGCCCAATAACGATTAATAAACGCAGCTACGGAAGCTTCAGCCAGCCACTCGCGTCCATCTTCTTTATCGCCGCCAAAGCCCAGTAAGCCCAATTGATTAGCTTTACTTGAACGCAAAGTCAGATTAGCAACCCAGGTACGGTGGAAAGGCCCGTCTAGCCAGGCTTTTGCCGCACTGACATACCAGTCGGTGCCACTGTCATCCTGAGAGCCTACCGCCGCTGGCAACTCATAATCGTTGTTCTTCTTATGTTGTAAACCCAGGCTTATTTGCGGTAGGCCACCATAAATTAAGTCTCCTGCCAAACGTACTTTTGCACCAACAATGCTTTGGCTCAATTCGCCGCCAATAGTGGAGAGATCAAAGGTTTGTTCAGCATACGAAAGCTCAATACGGTTGTTCCAGCTCAAACTGGCGCCCTGAACACTTAAGCGGAAATCATCAACTGAAACTTCACTTAAGTTAACCGTCGCGCCAAATTGGCCTTCACCGGCATAACTGCTTAACGTAGCCCAGGGCACTATGCCTCCGCCGCCAGAGCCTTCAAGACTACTGGTACCACCGGTCGCTAGTAATCGGGCTCCCTGATCCGCTGCTGCAGGCGGGGTTAAAGCTAGAGCACAGGTCAGCAAAAAACCGCCACCATATAAACACTTGTTCATCATTCGTTATCATCCATTGGTTTCATGGTTATTTAAGTAATCTATAAAGCCTGAAATTGGTAAGGGTTTGCTAAAGAAATAGCCTTGCAACTCATCGCAATGCATCGACTGCAACACTCTCCAGCTATCCTCATTTTCCACACCTTCTGCAACGACACGAAGACCTAACTCGTGAGCTAAGTGTATGGTTGAACGAACAATAGATTTGTCCTTAGACTCCTCGCTCAAATGCTGCACAAAGGCCCGGTCTACTTTCAATTCCTCTACTGGTAAACGGCGCAATTGTGCCAATGAGGAGTGACCGGTACCGTAGTCATCAATTGATATTGAAAACCCAAGACGCTTCAATGTTTCCAGCCGGGCAATGGCTTTTTCCGGGTCTTTCATTACCGCACTTTCTGTAATTTCCAGTACCAGTAATTTTGGCAACTCAGGAAAATCAATAATGAGTTGTTCAAACAGCAAGGGTAAGGCGTCGCTCAATAAGTCGACGGTTGACAAATTGATGCTCAATTTTAAAGTTCGCCCCTGCTCATGCCAGCTCTGAAGCAGTTTGGCCGACTCTCTGCACACCCAGTTGGTCAACTCTGTAATGGCTCCGGATTGCTCTGCTAACGGAATAAATTCATCCGGTCCGACAAATCCGAGCTTATCACTTTGCCATCTCAACAATACCTCAGCCCCCACCAATGAACCCGTCTGGCAATTAATTTTAGGTTGCAGTACAAGATGTAGCTCCTTATCCGCTACTGCGTCTTTAAGGGACTCGATAATTTGCAGGCGCCGCATGTATTGTTCGTCCAACCCACTTTTATATTCAACATAAAAGCTCTTCTGGAGTTTGGACTGCTGAACACTGACTTGCGCGCGACGAATAAGTAAGTCGACCTCGTTGCCATGCCCAGGAAAATAAACAACACCGATATTAAAGGCCAGCCGATAATCACTGTCGCCGACTTTAAAAGGCGTATCAAGAAAAGAGTGAAGCTCTTTAATTTTGTTGTCGAGATCGAATTCGGACTTATCAGAAGCGTATAAAACAGCAAATTCGTCGCCACCGATGCGAGCCAATAATTCAGCGTTGCCACAACACCACTTCAGCCGGGCAGATAACTGACGCAGGATGTCATCACCGATTTCCTGCCCCACACTGTCGTTGAGAACTCTGAATTGATGAATATTCAACAATAACAGGCATCCGGAGCTGGTATTGCCATCTAAACGGTACTGTAACTGCTCACGGAAAAACGAACGATTCGGTAAATCGGTTAAATGGTCATGAGATGCCTGATAAGAAATTCTTTTTTCACGTTCGGAAATAGCCTTGCGCATGCTGCCAAAGGTATTCGCCAGCTCTCCGAACTCATCGTCGTTCAGCGACAACTCGGATTCGCTGTAGTCGCCTTGCTGTAATTTCCTAGCCGCTCCCGATAACTGCTGTAACGGACGGGAAACCCCTCGGGCTATAATCGCCGCTAAAAGCATAGCTATAACCAGAGCGACAATTGCAATTAAAGCAATTTGCCAATGCAGCCGTGTGAACTCGGCGGCCGCCGTTTCAAGTGACGTTGTCAATGCCACATGAACGGCGTCATCGGAACCGGCATCAAGCACCACTTCACTCCCCGCCAGTTCCTGGCTTAACAGCCAGTTATCAAGAGTATGACCGTCTTTGTTCAGGGCTTTTGCAAACGAGGACACTTGTCGGGCCTCCAAACTGGAAGCAATGACTTTTCCCGAGTTCTCCAGCCACAGGGTGATATCGGCATTAGCCAGGTTTTTTAACTCTTCTGCTAACCCCGAATCCACTTCAAAACCTAAGGTTGCCCAGGCAATAAGATTTGGAGCATTAACCGGTACTGTAACCAGTTGAAACAGTTCTCCTTCGACAACCGCCAGTTCACTGTTCGAGCCTGCCCCACTATGTCTAATACGTAGCTTATCAAAAGCATGAGATGATGCTATTTCTTCGCCCTCGGGAGTTTGCAGCACCATCAACTCAGCTTCAATACGCTCACCGTAATTGACCAAAGCTGACACTATGGTTTCCCGATCTTTTGAAGCCACCGCGCGTTTAAACCCAAAATCGTCGGTAAGAACTTCTGCCGCTTGCAACAACTGAGCGCTACGGCTATCCAGAAGCTCCCGGAAGACTCTTTCACTAACACTAAGCTCACGTTCAATGGAGCGGCCTAACTGATTCTCTGTAGCGACCCAAACTGCAGCTAACGCAACCAACAAAGCGCCAGCTACAAGCCCTGCAAGGATGAGAACTAAACGGGTTCTGAACCGTGTTATCATCAATTCCCTCTACGATTAAAGCGCTGTTCCAGCCGCGACGGCTCTTTATCTTTCTGCACCGGCGGTGATACTTGCACCTGCGCGGTTAGCTTCCCTGAATCTGAGGCTAATTGCACGCTCTGTGCTTTAGACAATTCGTCCCCCATCCAATAATGCCAAACCTTGATTTCAGCGGGCGGTTCTCTTTCTTCCAGATTAAGCTCCGCAATACCTTGTTCATTCGTTACAGCAACATCATATTCGTCACTTACCAACACATAGGCAACCATCTGGTCGTGAATATTGCACCCGAGAGTCACTATGCCAGCTTTATCAAAATTAACACTTGGCTTTTCTTTATCGGAATAAAGTTTTAACTCAAAATTCTTAGCCTCAGAAAAAGAGTAAACATGGTGTCGAATGTTATCACTGTTAGGAAAAACAACGTCAGTGCCAGGCTCTACTGCGCTAACCGTGGGCGTAAACTGCTTGTCCACCTGATCAACTACCGCCGACTGCCCAGGCACTTTGACAGACGGCTTTTCCCTCTCAATTAATAGTGCAGCATTTGCCAACGGCTGACCATCTGCGGCCACAACCTCAACCGTTACGGTATCTGCAACTACGTTTTGAACCACAGATGCCATGAAAAAAACACCAACAAAAAATCGCTTCACACAGGATCCTCCACAAAATCACCATTGGGCGCACATCAGTCAACCGTAACCGAAAAAACGAAATTGCGCTATGATTGGAGTACGTATTAATGATCCACTATGGTTCATTATTGGTATTTGAAATACTCAGTGGCGACATACTAATTTCGATACGAAGCTTTTACTCTTAAGCTTATGACAGGAGGGATATTCATGAGTCAGGATTATCGCACAGAGAAAGACAGTATGGGCGAGGTCAAAGTCCTCTCAAAAGCACTTTATGCTGCACAAACTCAACGCGCCGTTGATAACTTTTCCATCAGCGGGTTAACCTTACCCACTCAGTTAATACAAGCCATCGCAATGGTTAAAGCGAGTGCGGCCGGAGCAAACGCTAAAATCGGTCAGTTAGAAAAGGAACAGGCTGGCGCCATTATTAAAGCGGCTAAAGAAATCATTAACGGTCAACACTTAGAGCACTTCCCTATCGATGTATTTCAAACCGGTTCAGGCACCAGTTCCAATATGAATGTGAACGAGGTTATTGCCAATTTAGCTAAACAAAACGGTGTTGAAATTCACCCCAATGACCATGTAAACCAAAGCCAGTCAAGCAACGATGTTATACCTACCGCCATTCAGGTAGCGAGTGTGCTGGCTGTAGAAAAACAGTTAGAACCGGCTTTAAAAGGTCTTATTGACACCATTCGCAAGAAAGCCATTGAGCTACGCAATGTGGTAAAAACCGGCAGAACCCATTTAATGGATGCCATGCCAATGACCATGGCGCAAGAACTTGAAGCCTGGGCGGGTCAGTTGGACATTACCGCTGAACAACTTCCACAGTTATTGCAGCGCAGCCGAGTTCTTCCTCAGGGCGGTACAGCAATAGGTACCGGAATAAATGCCCCTAAAGAATTCGCAGCTGAGTTTGCCGAACAGTTGACTCAGCTTAGCGGCAGTGACTTTAAACACTCCGCGAACCCTTTTACGGGTATTGCCGGACAGGAAATCAATTTACAACTCTCGGCACAACTGAATACGCTGGCGACTACCTTACTCAAAGTCAGTAACGACTTACGCTGGATGAACAGTGGACCACTGGCGGGCTTAGGCGAAATTCAGCTAACCGCATTACAACCCGGAAGCAGTATTATGCCGGGTAAAGTGAACCCGGTTATTCCGGAAGCTGTAGCTATGGTTGCCGCTCAGGTAAATGGTAATCACACCACAATTACAACCGCAGCTCAGCAAGGCAACTTCCAGCTAAACGTTATGCTGCCGGTTATTGGCTACAACTTACTACAGTCCATTAATATACTCAGTAACAGTTGTGAAGCTCTGGCAAGCAAAGCTATTGCCGACTTCGAGGTTAATGAAGAGCGACTGCAACAAGCTTTAGCGAAAAACCCTATTCTGGTAACGGCTCTTAATCCGGTCATTGGCTACAATAAGGCCGCTGAAATTGCCAAAGTAGCTTATAAAGATGGCAGAGCCATTATCGATGTTGCTGATGAGATGACCGACTTAGGTCGTGACCGGCTGGAGCACTTGCTGGACCCGAAAAAATTAACTGAAGGTGGCGTTAGCGAATAGCGCCTCTGGTATTTGGAGTACAAAATGAGTCAACAACAAGTTTTAATTACCGGTGCAAACCGCGGCATTGGCTACGAGTTTGCGCGCCAGTACGCTGACAAAGGCTATAAAGTTATTGCGGTTTGCCGTAACAACTCAAAGCAACTGACTGAGTTAGATGTCGATATTATTGAAGGCATTGATGTTACAAAAGCGTCAGATCTTCTTCGTCTTACGGAAAGCATCGGTGATAAAAAAATTGATGTTTTAATTAATAACGCTGGACTGCTTCATAAAGACGAACTGGGTGAACTAGACGCCGGCAATATCCGTGCTCAATTTGAGGTCAATGCGTTAGCCCCGCTACGAGTCACTGAAGCTCTGCTTAAAAACTTGACGGGCGGCAGCAAGGTGGCATTGATTACCAGTCGTATGGGTTCCATTGGCGATAATGGTTCCGGTAGTCGTTATGGTTACCGAATGTCAAAAGCCGCATTAAATGCAGCGGGCAAATCTCTGGCGCTGGACCTAAAAGATAAAGGTATTTCCGTTGTTCTGCTGCATCCGGGCTTTGTACAAACCGAGATGGTTAACCACGCCGGAGATATTCCACCGGAAACCGCAGCTGAACGTTTAATGCAACGCATTGAAGAATTGAATTTAGATACCACCGGACAGTTTTTTCATAGCAACGGAGAAAGCCTGCCCTGGTGATTTGCTGCCTTTTTAAGCAAATAACTGCTTTTTTGCTCAAACGCGCCCGTTAATATCGTTTTTTCTCAAAAATAGGTTGACGGGCTGCGGAGCGATTTGCATAATACGCGCCGCACTCACAGAGAGCGGTAAGTAAAAAGGTATGGCTACGTAGCTCAGCTGGTTAGAGCACAGCACTCATAATGCTGGGGTCGCAAGTTCGAATCTCGCCGTAGCCACCAACCTTTAACTGATAATGATGCGGACGTGGTGGAATTGGTAGACACGCTGGATTTAGGTTCCAGTGCCTCACGGCGTGAGAGTTCAAGTCTCTCCGTCCGCACCAACTCTCAGAGCCAGCTAAAATTGGGGCATAGCCAAGCGGTAAGGCAGCGGGTTTTGATCCCGCGATTCCCAGGTTCGATCCCTGGTGCCCCAGCCATTAGTTGTTTCCAAAAGTGATTGCCATCTTAGTAGGATGGGGCATAGCCAAGCGGTAAGGCAGCGGGTTTTGATCCCGCGATTCCCAGGTTCGATCCCTGGTGCCCCAGCCATACTAACTACTGTTGCGGTGGTGGCGGAATTGGTAGACGCGCTAGCTTCAGGTGCTAGTGTCCGTAAGGACGTGGGGGTTCAAGTCCCCCCCTCCGCACCACTTTATTCGAGTATAATCTTGCTCAAGTAAAAGTGGAAAAACAGAAAGGCCACCTTAAGGTGGTTTTTTTGTGCCTGTTATTCGCCCACAGCCTGCTTTAACAAGCAACGCTTAACCCACGGAAAAGCAGCTACTTTCAAGGATGCTGCGGTTGCAAACTGCATAACTGGATTACGACTGCGCCAACCAAACTGTATGGCATCCATCATTCTCATCATTTTCGCGTTTTCGCCTTGCCGGGTCTTTTCGTATTTATCCAAAGCTACGCTTGGAGTATTTTCCTGTAGTACCTCAACCAGACAGCGAACATCGGCAAACCCCAGATTAACGCCCTGCCCGGCCATAGGGTGAATACTGTGAGCAGCATCGCCTAATAAAACAATAGAGCCTTCTTTAACGTAGTGTGCAGCATGTTTTCTCTGCAGCGCAAAACTAGCGCTTTTAAGTACCCGGAAATTACCGATATGGGGAGAAAAGGTCTCTCGCAAATAGTCTTCAAGACCCGCCTTGTCTCTCTGCAGGGAGTTGATGTTGTCACGTAAGCCGTAGTCTATAAGGCAAGCTTGTTGCTCGGTCAATGGCAGTAGAGCATAAGGCCCCTGCGGGCGAAAAACTTCCCAGGTTTCAGGTTCTATCGGCTTTTCCAGACTGACATTAGCTAATAAGCAACGTTGCTCGTAGTCCCAGCCCCGATAATGAAAACCAGCAAGCTGCGCCACTATAGAATTGGCTCCGTCACAGCCCAACAACAGATCATAACTGAGCGTATCGCCCTGACTTAAAACCACTGTTTTTGTCCCGGCATTGAGTTTATCGAGCGTTTCGCCTTCTCGTAAATCAACGTTCTTAAGAGAGCGCAGTTTTGTCCATAGCGCAAGCTGCAAAGCATTATTTTCGACCATAACGCCAAGTTTGGATAAGCCCGCTTCATTCGCCTGAAAGCTCAGGTTATGGCCACTTTGCGATGTTACGCTCAGTTTCTGATAATCGAAAACCCGCTGCTGACGCACACAAACGCCAATGCCTAACTCTAGCAACCATTCCCAATTGCTGTTATTCACAGACGATATGCGTAAATCCCAATCAGGGTCTGTACCGCTGTCTTTTCCCGGAGGAAAAGGTTCAAGTAAGGTCACATTTGCACCGTGCTGCGCTAATGCCAGCGCTGCCGACGCACCAACCATTCCGCCGCCATTTATTAATACTGATAGCTGTTTCATGTACCGCGCGCTCTCTCCTCACATTCCCGCTAACCCTTATAAATAACACATCTCGTGGTGAATTTCCGTTATCATAGTCAATAAGACGATGTTCAGAGTGTTTTTTATGCAGACCAGGGAAAGTTCACAAAAAGCGGTCATTATTGCTTCTTTGCTTATTTTAAGTGCCGAAGCCAGTTTTGCAGGCGTCAGTGCGCTGGTTAAATACATCAGTCAGGATCAACCTTTCGAGCAATTGGTCTTTTTTCGTAACCTGATGGCCTTTCTCGTTCTTCTTCCCTGGTTATGGCGAAAAGGTCTTGGCAACTTAAAAACAGAACGCCTGAAACTGCACCTTATTCGTGGTGCTGCGGGCATTGCCGCTATGTACTTGTTTTTCTACGCTATTGCGACAATTCCGCTGGCGCAGGCTACTCTGGTTCTGTTGCTGTCCCCCTTTTTAATTCCAGTTATTGGCTGGCTTTGGCTACACGACTATGTGGCTAAACAAACCTGGCTGGCTATTGGGCTGGGTTTTATTGGTGTCTTTATTTTTCTCGACCCTATGAACAGCGAGCTTTCACCTGTCATCGGGTTAGCCTTTTTAGCCGCCGCATTCGCAGCCTTCACCAAAACCGTCATTCGCCGCATGTCAGACACCGAATCGACAAGTAAAATTGTATTTTATTTTTCTACTCTGGCCACCATTGCTTCAGGGCTTCCGCTGCTGTGGTTGTGGCAACCTATTCCAACTCAGCACTGGCTTGGAGTTGTTGTTATGGGCTTGCTGGCAGTTTATGGGCAATTGGCTATGACCAAAGCTTTTTCCATCGCCCCACCGGCAAAGGTTGGAGTGTTTACTTACAGCTCAGTTTTGTTCGCCGCTTTACTCGGCTACTGGTTATTTGGAGAGGAACTTGCCTGGCACATGCTGTGGGGCGCGTTAATCATTGTTGTTGCAGGCTATTTTGCCATACGAACACGGCGCAAAAGTTAATCATTTCAAACTTGGCAATCTGCTCCAATACGCGATAAAATAAGCGCCTTATACGAAATCCATCAACCATCGAGTGGTCATGAGTAAGAAGTTATATATCAAAACCTGGGGTTGCCAGATGAACGAGTACGATTCCACCAAAATGGCGGAATTGCTCCACTCAACCCACGGCTACGATGTTGCCGAAGAAGCCGAAGATGCCGATCTCATTCTTTTGAACACCTGTTCCATCCGCGAAAAAGCGCAGGAAAAGGTTTTTCACCAGTTAGGTCGCTGGAAAAACCTGAAAAAGAACAATCCGAATTTATTGATTGGTGTTGGTGGCTGCGTTGCTTCTCAGGAAGGCAATGAAATACGCGCCCGCGCGCCTTTTGTCGATATTATCTTTGGCCCTCAAACCTTGCACCGCTTACCGGAAATGGTTAATCAGGTCAGCGAGACTCATGCGCCTATGGTTGACGTCTCTTTTCCTGAAATTGAAAAGTTTGACCGTCTAGCCGAGCCTAAAGCAGACGGTGCCAGTGCTTTTGTCTCTATTATGGAAGGCTGCAGCAAATATTGCTCATTCTGTGTTGTGCCTTACACTCGTGGTGAAGAAGTCAGTCGCCCGGTTGATGATGTCATTTATGAAATTGCACAACTAGCGGAACAAGGCGTCCGTGAAGTAAACCTGTTAGGACAAAACGTTAACGCCTATCGCGGTGAGCATTACGACGGCGAAGTGTGCCGCTTTGCTGAATTGCTGCACCTGGTTGCGGCAATTGATGGTATTGATCGGATTCGCTATACCACATCGCATCCGGTTGAATTTACAGACGACATTACCGAAGCCTATAAAACCATTCCGGAGCTGGTCAGCCATTTACACTTACCAGTACAAAGTGGTTCAGACCGTATATTGACCATGATGAAGCGTGGTCACACGGCGTTGGAATACAAATCGAAAATTCGCGCCTTGAAAAAAGCGCGCCCTGATATCGCCATGTCATCAGATTTTATCATCGGTTTCCCCGGCGAAAGCGATGCCGATTTTGAAGCAACCATGGATCTTATCCAGAGCATTGACTTCGACATGAGCTTCAGCTTTATTTATAGTGCTCGCCCGGGAACGCCAGCGGCTGATTTACCTGACGACATTAGTGAAGAAACCAAGAAAAAGCGGCTGCAGCTATTACAGCAACGTTTGAACCAACAGTCTATGGCGCACGCTCGTCGTATGCTGGAGACGGAGCAACGCATATTGGTTACCGGACCATCGAAAAAGAACCCGATGGAGCTTACCGGACGCACTGAAAACAATCGGGTTGTAAATTTTGTTGGTCAACCCCATATGATTGGACAGTTCGTTGATGTACGTATTACCGAAGTTCTTCCTAACTCGCTACGCGGTGAGTTAATTCGGGAAGAAGCCGATATGGGGCTTCGTGTAGATACGGCACCAGAAATTATTTTGCAAAGAGGAAAATCGAGCGAGCCTGATGAATTAGGCGTTGTTCGAATGCCTCGACAAGCCAGTTAAGTAAAGAGGAAACGATTGAGTCCACAAACACAGACACTTGATTTTGAGCTAGAGCCGACGGATTCACGTCGGCTTTCCAATCTCTGCGGCCCTTTAGACGAGAATCTGAAGCATATAGAGCGTCGCCTCGGCGTAGAAATAACACACCGCGGTCATCAGTTTCAGTTGATAGGTCACGCAGCCAGCGTTGCAGCCGTGCACAAATTATTACTCGATCTCTACATTGAGACGGCAACCGTAAAAGGCAAAGAAGGCCAGGTTGAACCCGAACAAGTTCACCTGGCCATTCAGCAGGCCAAAGTTCTTGAGCAAAGCGACGATCAAGGCGACCCTGCCGCTGAAAAAATGACTCACATTAAAACCAAACGCGGCTTAATTAAGCCTCGCAATCATAATCAGGCGGGTTATGTTCGTGCCATTCTGGCTCATGACGTTAATTTTGGTATTGGACCTGCCGGTACCGGAAAAACTTATCTGGCAGTAGCTTGTGCAGTAGATGCTTTGGAACGTCAGGAAGTGCGCCGTATTCTCTTAACTCGTCCGGCGGTAGAGGCGGGTGAAAAGCTGGGTTTCTTACCGGGAGACTTAGCTCAGAAAGTAGACCCTTACTTGCGCCCTCTTTATGACGCTTTATTTGAAATGCTCGGCTTTGAAAAAGTTGAAAAGCTGATTGAGCGTAACGTCATTGAGGTGGCTCCGTTAGCATACATGCGTGGTCGAACGCTGAATGATGCCTTCATTATTTTAGATGAAAGCCAGAATACCACTTGTGAACAAATGAAGATGTTTCTGACCCGTATTGGTTTTAATTCACGAGCGGTCATTACCGGCGACATCACTCAGGTGGATTTACCCCGCGGTCAACGCTCAGGGTTAAGGCACGCCATTGAGGTACTAAATAAAGTAACAGACATTAGCTTTACCTTCTTTCAAGCTGGCGATGTCGTGCGTCACCCCGTAGTGCAGCGCATCGTTCAAGCCTACGAGGAATTCGATAAAAGCTAATGGCTGATTTAACACTAGACTATCAACTGGCTGACGGTATTACCAAAGCTCCAGAGGAAAACGCTGTCCACAGTTGGGTCGCAGCCACTCTGGATTATCTGCAAGAAAATGATAAAGCGGTTGAGCTAACGGTGCGCATTGCTGCATTAGAAGAAGCTCAGCAGTTGAATAATGAGTTCCGTAATAAAGATTACGCCACCAATGTTTTGTCTTTCCCCTTCAATAGCCCGGTCGAATTACCCGTCACTTTGTTAGGTGATTTGGTTATCTGTCAGAGCGTCGTTGAACGTGAAGCTGAAGAGCAACAAAAGTCAGCCATCGACCACTGGACGCATATGGTGATACACGGTACTCTCCACCTATTAGGTTACGATCATATTGAAGACGACGAAGCCGAAGAAATGGAACAAATTGAACGTAACATCTTAGCGAGTCTGGGAATATCAGACCCGTATCAAACCGCAGACAACATGGAGCTTAACACTCAATGAGCGACGACAACCCCCACTCAGCCAACGGCTCATCGGGAAAATCCTGGGCAGCGAGACTGCTGCAAGTATTCGCTGGTGAGCCGAAAAGCAGAGAAGAACTCGTCGATTTGATTCAGGACGCCGAAGACCGCGACCTGATAGACAACGATACCAGAGAGATGATTGAGGGCGTTCTCGATGTCGCTGAGCTTAAAGTCCGCGACATTATGATTCCACGCTCACAAATGGTCACCATTGATATCCATCAAGGTGTAGACGAATTCCTGCCTATCGTTATCGATTCTCAACACAGTCGTTACCCGGTTGTTACTGACAACAAAGATCACGTTGAAGGCATTCTGTTAGCAAAAGACTTGCTCAGCTACGGCTTTAACATGACCGACGAAGCCTTTTCGCTGGACAAAGTCATGCGCCCCGCGGTTATCGTTCCGGAGAGTAAACGCGTTGATGTGTTACTAAAAGAGTTTCGTTCCAACCGTTACCATATGGCTATTGTTGTCGATGAGTATGGCGGCGTATCTGGCCTGGTAACTATTGAAGATATTCTGGAAGAAATAGTTGGCGAAATTGAAGACGAAACCGATGCTCATGGTAACGATGAGAAAAACAATATTCGTCGCCTTAGCCCAAGCCGCTATTCAATAAAAGCTTTAACTACCATTGAAGACTTTAACCAATACTTTGACACCAACTTCAGTGATGAAGAACACGACACTGTTGGTGGCCTTGTTGCGCACGGCTTTGGCCATTTACCACAGGCAGGTGAAGAAGTTAAACTCGGTAACATGACTTTCCGGGTCACTAACGCAGATAAAAGACGTATTCAACAACTGCAAGTCAGTCTGGACTCTGATACCGATACCTCGCCGGAGTCTGCACAGTAATGATAACACCCTCAGGAAGCGTTACACGCTCTTTACTGTTAGTGATTTGCGGCGCTCTCCTGACGCTGTCTTATTCACCTTTTCACTGGCATTGGCTGCCGTTTATCATTCTGCCTATAGTGGTAAGACTGATATGGCCCCTCGCCCCTAAACGGGCATTCAGGGCTGGCTTTGTCTTTGGCATGGGCTGGTTCGGTGCCGGTTTAAGCTGGATTTACGTTAGCATCGATCAGTATGGTGGTGTTCCGGTTCCGGTTACGCTGCTTCTATTAGTACTACTCTTTGCTTATTTAGCACTGTTTCCTGCAATTGCATTTTGGTGTTGGCAGAAGCTCTCTCATCGTAAATTTGCCTGGCGCTTCAGCCTGCCTTTCTTTTGGCTTATTGCTGAGCTACTCAGAGGCTGGCTATTCACGGGCTTCCCCTGGCTAAGTCTCGGCTACAGCCAAACTGATGGTATTTTCGGTGGGTTGGCTCCGGTTATTGGTGAAACCGGTATTACGGTGGCTCTTTGGTTTACTGCCATTACTTTGGTTCTGGCGCTAAGATTCAAAAAGCCGGCGTCGCTTTTAATTCCACTTGTTTTTCTCACTTGCGCTGTCGTATTTCCTAAAATACAACCCACAGAGAGAAAAACAGAATCTATGTCGGTATTGCTGGTACAGGGCAACATCCAACAGTCATTAAAATGGCAGGCTGAACAGCAATGGCCGAATATTCTGCGCTACCTTGATTTAACCCGTCCCAAGTTTAACCACGATCTGGTTATTTGGCCTGAATCCGCTATAACGGCACTTGAGCCCTACGCGAGTGATGTCCTCAATACAGTAGAACAGTCTGCGAGCATGAACGGCTCAGCCTTAATTACCGGTATTATTGACTACGACAGATTAAACGACGATTTTTACAACTCGGTTATAGTGCTGGACGAAGAAAGCTACAGTTACGGCAATGCTAACCGCTACCAAAAACATCAACTGCTGCCCATAGGGGAATTTGTTCCCTTTGAAGACCTTTTACGCCCGCTGGCTCCGTTATTTAACCTCCCAATGTCGTCATTTAGCCGCGGGGGATACCAACAACCTAACCTTAAAGCTAACGGTAGTAACCTGGCCATGGCAATATGCTATGAAATAGCTTTTGCAGGGCAAGTTCGTAGCAATACCTACGACGATACCGACTATCTGGTGACCATTAGCAATGACACTTGGTTTGGTGATTCACACGGCCCCTGGCAACACATGCAAATAGCGCGGATGCGTGCAATGGAGCTTGGCAAACCCTTATTGCGGGCAACGAATAATGGTGTCACAGCTGCCGTTGACGAACATGGCCAATATATAGAGCTGGCTCCGCAGTTTACCGCAACAGCATTATCTGCCGATGTTTATCCGGTTAGTGGTTCAACGTTATTTAATAAAATTGGTAACTGGGGAGCTATAATTCTGGCTCTGTTTGGCTTGTTACCTGTAATCGCTACAAAACGTACTAAGAAACACGCTCAGACATAGTCATCGGGCGCGAAAATCAGTACACTATAAAGGCTTAGCAGAACTATTCTGTTGCTGTTCTTTTCCATTTTTTCACAGGGATCTCATTATGGAAAATATATTTGACGCTATTCTTTTTGCTGTGCTTATTGCTGCAGGTGGTCTGGGACTCACTTCCTGGCTCATGTTGTTCGCCATTGATAAGTCAGAGCCTGCCGAAGTCAAACAACGCGCTGTTTTTGAAAACGGTTTTTTTGGTCTGGCCGGCATAGTCGTTGTACTTCTTATGTGGTACGCAATTAGCTAAACCGATATTTAAATTCAAACGGAATCAGCAGGAATTATGCAAGAACAATACAATCCGAGCAAAATCGAATCTGCCATGCAAAAACGCTGGCAGGAACAAGACGTATTTACGGCAAAGGAGCAGCCGGGCAAAGACAAGTTCTACTGCCTGTCCATGTTCCCCTACCCTAGCGGAAAGCTGCACATGGGGCATGTTCGTAATTATACTTTAGGTGATGTCATTAGCCGTCATCAGCGTATGCTCGGAAAGAATGTTATGCAACCTATGGGCTGGGATGCCTTTGGGCTACCTGCTGAAAATGCCGCTATACAAAATAAAACGGCACCGGCGAAATGGACTTATCAAAATATCGATTACATGCGCGAGCAGTTAAAAAGCTTAGGTTTTGGCTACGACTGGAACCGTGAGCTCGCGACTTGCTCGCCGGATTATTATCGCTGGGAACAATGGTTCTTCACTAAGCTTTATGAAAAAGGCCTGGTGTATAAGAAGAATGCGACGGTCAACTGGGACCCGGTAGACCAGACGGTGCTGGCCAATGAGCAAGTCATTGACGGCCGAGGCTGGCGTTCAGGCGCTAAAGTCGAGCAAAAAGAAATTCCTCAGTGGTTTATTAAAATAACCGATTACGCTGAAGAGCTGCTAGATGACTTGGATCAGCTTGATGGCTGGCCAGAGCAAGTCAAAGCTATGCAACGTAACTGGATCGGCCGCTCAGAGGGTGTCGAAATCGATTTTAAAGTCGCCTCCTCTGAACAGACTTTACGCGTTTATACCACCCGTCCGGATACACTTTATGGTGTTACCTACATGGGCGTTGCAGCACAGCATCCTTTAGCTACGGAAGCAGCTAAAACGAATCCTGAACTGGCTAAATTCATTGAAGAGTGTAAAAACAGCAAAGTTGCAGAAGCTGATATTGCCACAATGGAAAAGCTGGGTATGGACACCGGTATTAAAGCCGTTCACCCAATGACCGGCGAAGAAATTCCGGTGTGGGTCGCTAACTTTGTTTTAATGGATTACGGTTCCGGTGCCGTTATGGCCGTGCCTGCACATGACCAGCGCGACTGGGAATTTGCAACGAAATACCAGTTGGAAATTCGTCCGGTAATTGAACCTCTTAGTGGCGATAGTGACATTGAAAAAGCAGCCATTACTGAAAAAGGCACCGTTATTAACTCGGGGCCATATAACGACATGAGCTCGGCACAAGCCTTTGATGCTATTGCAACCGAACTAAAAGAGAAAGGCATTGGTGAGCGTAAAGTAAACTACCGTTTGCGCGACTGGGGGGTATCTCGTCAGCGTTACTGGGGAACTCCAATTCCAATGCTGAATCTGGAAAATGGTGAGTCTGTGCCGGTACCTGAAGAGCAGCTACCGGTTAAACTGCCCGAAGACGTGGTGATGGACGGAGTCAATTCACCGATAAAATCTGACCCCGAATGGCGTAAAACCGAATATAACGGCCAGCCAGCAGAACACGAAACCGATACCTTCGACACCTTTATGGAGTCGTCGTGGTACTACGCCCGTTACTGCAGCGCACAAACTGATGATGCCATGCTGGATCCGGAAAAAGCTAACTATTGGTTACCGGTTGATCAGTATATTGGTGGTATTGAACACGCCATTTTGCATTTGCTGTATGCCCGTTTCTTCCATAAGTTACTGCGCGATACTGGCTTAGTGGAATCTGACGAGCCATTCAAACGCCTGCTGTGTCAGGGCATGGTGCTGGCAGACAGCTATTACCGCGAAGATGAAAAAGGCGGTAAGCAATGGGTATCGCCTCTTGAGGTCGATATTGAGCGCGACGACAAGGGTGCCATTGCCGGCGCTAAACATAAGCAAGACGGCCAGCCGGTTAATATCGGCGGCATGAGCAAAATGTCAAAGTCTAAAAATAACGGTATTGACCCGCAAACCATGGTTGAACGCTATGGCGCGGATACCGTACGGTTATTTATGATGTTTGCCGCACCACCGGAAATGACGCTGGAGTGGTCAGATTCTGGTGTTGAAGGTGCGCAACGCTTTTTACGCCGTCTATGGAAACTGACTTACGACTTAAATAACGCCGGCGGCGCTTGTTCAGGTCAAAGCTTAAATGCAAACCAAAAGCAGCTGCGTCGCGAGTTGCATAAAACCATCGCTAAAGTCAGCGATGACATGGGACGCCGCCAGCACTTTAATACAGCAATAGCAGCCATTATGGAGCTGCTCAACCACTTACAAAAAGCGCCATTGGAAAGCGAAGCGGACCGTCAGGTATTAGCTGAGTCTATCGATGCGATGGTTCGTATGCTTGCGCCTATCACACCGCATATCTGTGAGCAATTATGGCAGGAGCTGGGGCATCAGGAGCCGCTGTCTTTCGCTGACTGGCCGGCCGTTGACGAAAGTGCGTTGGTTGAAGACGAAAAACTGATTGTGGTGCAAATTAATGGCAAGGTTCGAGCCAAATTAACCGTACCGGCCGACGCTTCCGCGGAACAAGTTGAGCAAATTGCTTTTGATGAAGAAGCTGTACAAAAGCATACTGAGGGCAAAGACGTTCGTAAGAAAATCTACGTGCCCGGAAAAATTCTCAATATTGTTGTTGGATAACCTATGCGCGTTACCTTAAACCTTGTACTCACCCTGCTGCTGATAGCCACTCTTAACGGGTGTGGCTTTCAGCTGCGTGGAAACTACCAGCTACCGGAAACGTTGCAGGCGGTTTCTCTGCAAAGCCATGTTTCAAAAGAATTAAGTGAGCATATGGAGCAGCGCTTTATTCATTCGGGGATCCAGGTATCTAAAGCGGAACAGCCTGTTGTTGTTCGGCTTCTTTCAGATAAGTTAGAGCGAAGAACATTGTCGTTGTTTGAAAGTGGCCAGGTTGCAGAATACGAGCTTTTGTATCAGGTCAATTATCAGTTGTTCAACAACGAAAAACTGCTACTTGAGCGAACGGTTGAAGTCGCGCGGGACTATCAGGACGACCCTAACTTTGTATTGGCTAAAACCCGCGAACGGGAAATGCTGGTCGATGAAATGAGAGCCGAAGCGTCACGCCTTATTTTGCAACAAATCATATCCGAAATGTCGGAATCGAATTCCTAGCCAATGCAAACTATCTACCCTGAAAAGCTCGAACACTTCCTGCAACAGAATGGGATCCCCCCTGTCCTGCTAGTGTTTGGTGATGACCTTTTACTCAGGAACGACGCGCTGGCTAGTATTCGAAAAAGCTTAGCCAGTGATGACCTCGAGCGGGTGCATTGGTTACAAAGTAAAGACTTCGACTGGCAGCAACTGTCTGCAGGTGAGCAGTCAATGAGCCTGTTTGGCAATATGCGGCTGGTTGAGCTGGAATTGCCCGAAAACAAACCCGGTCGGGACGGTTCTGCCGCATTGACCGAATACGCAAAGAATCAGGCCGACAGCGAAATTCTGGTTGTTATTGGCGACCGGTTAAAAAAAGAGACCCAAAACAGTCGCTGGTTTAAAGCACTGGCAGAACGCGGTCCGCTGGTTCGCACCCAAAGCCCGGATAAGTCACAGTTGCCCGCCTTTATTCACCAGCGTGCTCAGCGTTATCAACTCACTCTCGCCGCGGGTGTCCCGGAAAAGTTATCAGACTGGTTTGAAGGAAATTTACTTGCTCTGGATCAGGAACTCAGTAAATGGCAATTGCTGAGCAACGATGGTGTCATTACGGAAGACTTTCTGAAAAGCTCCATTGATGATGTCAGCCGCTTTAGTGTGTTTGCGCTGCAGGAAAGTATTCAGCAGCAAGATTTCGAAGGTGCGTTGCATCGCCTCGAGCGCTTACTGGACGAAGAAAATGACTTTCACAGGCTTATCTGGATTTTGCAGCGCGAAGTACAATTGCTAACAGCGTTGCAAAAAGCTAAGCAGACACAAACCGATACAAACGCGCTTTTCCGTCAATTTATGATTTGGCCTAATCAGCAACCGGGGTATCACCAGCGCGCAAATCAATTGAGCCAGCAAACTCTATTGAGTGCACAGCAACTCATTGAGAGAATAGAAGCGGCGCTTAAGCTCGATAGCGGCGAATCTCCTCTTACATTGACAACACATCTACTCAGTTTACTTTGCTGCAATAATGCCAACGCCATTAATGACGGACTTTCGGTATTTAACCACGGCATTGAACCGAACGAAAAATTTATTCAGCTATGATACGCGCAATTTTTGGCGGCACCTTCGATCCTATTCATAACGGGCACCTGCAAACGGCAGCCGCTCTGGTGAAAGAGCTCGGTATTTCAACTTTAGCATTAATGCCAAGCGCGGTGCCGCCGCATCGTCCACAACCGGATGCCAGTCCTGAGCAGCGGTTAGACATGGTTAATCTTGCGTCTCAATACCACAAGGCTTTCACTGTCGAGGACTGGGAATTAAGACAGGACAGACCGTCCTTTACTGCCAATACATTAAGTGAATTTAAAACTCAGTTCCCTGATGACACCCTACTCTTTGTAATGGGGATGGATTCATTAATGAGTCTTCACCGCTGGCATCATTGGCGCCAGCTTATTGAGTGTGCTCACCTTGTTGTTATGCCAAGAGCAGGATCTCCTTTTAACCCTAAAAACGACGAGCTCAAAGAGTTTATTTCAGTCCATCTGACCCGCAATAAAAACGCCTTGAATACACAAAGCCAGGGGCTGCTTTATATTGCAGAAACTCCAATGGTCGATGTTTCCGCCACTGAACTGCGGAAACAACTTCAGCAGCGTGAAAAAAACCTGCCACTACCTTCCAATGTTTATAACTATATAAGACAACATCAGCTGTATTTGTAACTGAACACTTTTCCTAATTTCTGTTAAACTTCGGGTTTTAATCCTTAAATCGGAGAAAATCTTTTGCAGGCAGAAGAATTGCGTGAATTTGTCATTGATAAAATCGATGATCTTAAAGGTCGTGACGTTCAAATTTTAGATGTTCATGATAAAACCGACGTTGTTGACTACATGATCATTTGCTCTGGCAGCTCGAAAACGCATGTAAGAAGCATTGCTGAACATGTAGCGACAGAAGCAAAGCATGCTGGCACGCCGCCTATTGGCGTAGAAGGTGGAGAACAGTCGGAGTGGGTTTTAGTTGACCTTGGTGATGTTGTTATACATGTTATGCAAGACAGTATTCGCGACTTCTATCAATTAGAAAAACTCTGGGGCTAGTCAGTGCAAATTCAATTACTCGCCGTTGGCACCAAAATGCCCACGTGGGTTACTGAAGGCTTCAACGAATATAAAAAACGGTTCCCGGCGGATTGTAAGCTAGTGCTGCATGAAATAGCGGCTCAAAAGCGAACACGCAAAGCAGACTTAAACCGCGTTATGCAACAAGAAGGCAAATCGCTGCTGCAAGCAATACCCAAAGGGAACCGAATTGTCACTTTAGAAGTCAAAGGTCAGGCTTGGGACACCCCCAAACTTGCTCAGCAATTAGAAAAGTGGCAAATGGACGGTAGAGATGTCACTCTGTTAATTGGTGGGCCCGAAGGGCTTTCTGATGAATGCCTGGCAGCAGCAGAGCAGCGATGGTCTTTGTCCAAATTAACATTGCCCCATCCAGTAGTGAGGTTAATTGTCGCAGAAAGTCTTTACCGGGCATGGAGCCTGAATAACAATCATCCGTACCATAGAGAATAAGAATAATAATGCGTCACCGCACCCACATACGTGATCATGACTCCGAAGCGGCCGTTTTTGGGCGACGTGTACTCGTTGCTATGGTGATTGTTGTAGCTGCTTTTATTGCTCTGGCGTCAAACATGTATCACCTACAGGTGAGTGAACATAACGAGCTTCAGACGCGCTCTAACGATAACCGGATCAAATTACTCCCTCTGGCGCCGAATCGTGGCTTAATTTACGACCGCAACGGTGTTTTATTAGCAGAAAACACACCAATTTACAGTCTGGATGTTACCCCGGAAGAAATCGATAATCTTGAGCAGACCCTAAGTCAACTTCAGCAGTTACTCGACTTTCCTGACAGCACTATTGAGCGCTTCTACCGGAATCTAAAAAATCAGCGGCGTTTTAATAATGTGCCCTTGCTCGATGAATTGAATGAAAAACAGCTGGCAGTTTTTGCGGCGCATCAACATAAGTACCCAGGCATAAGCATCGAAGCTCGTTTGATACGAAACTACCCTCACAAAGAGTTATTAACACACGCAGTTGGCTATGTCGCCAAGATCAACCCAAGAGACGTCGAGAGCCTGCGTGAAAGTGGCGAACTACCTAATTACGCCGCCAGCAGGACGATAGGAAAGCTCGGTATAGAAAAATACTACGAGAAAGATCTCCATGGCGAAGTCGGCTATCAGAGTGTTGAGGTAAATAACCGAGGGCGTGCAGTCAGAACATTGAGTATTGAAGCACCTAAGCCGGGTCAGGACATCGTTCTGGAGCTGGATCTTGAATTACAGAGAAAAGCTGCGGAGTTACTAGGTGAGCAACGCGGCTCTATTATATTAATGGATGCCACCACCGGTGGGATACTGGCTATGGTCAGCACGCCCAGCTACGATCCAAATTGGTTCGTCAATGGCATTTCGGTTAAGCAGTATCAATCGTTGTTGAATTCGACTCAGAGTCCGTTGCTTAACCGCGTAACTCAAGGGGCTTATCCCCCGGCATCAACCATCAAACCTCAAATCGGTTTGCTCGGATTAGAAGAAGGCACCATTGACGAAGATACTCGCATATGGGACCCCGGCTGGTTTGAAATAAAAGGCGTGGACCGACGCTACCGCGACTGGCTGGCCTGGGGACACGGCTGGGTCGATGTAGAAAGAGCCATTACTGAAAGCTGTGATACATTTTATTACGATTTAGCCCTTAAGCTCGGCGTCGATAAGATATCCAGTTTTATGGCTGAGTTTGGTTTTGGCGAAAGAACAGGCATCGATATTCACGAAGAAGTCTCTGCATTAATGCCATCTCGTGGTTGGAAAAGAGCGCGTTTCGGTCAGCCCTGGTATGCGGGCGAAACTCTTTCTGTCGGTATTGGTCAGAGTTACTGGACGGCAACACCTATGCAACTAGCCGTTGCAACGGCCATGGTTGCAAATAAAGGCGAGCACCTTATTCCCAGGCTGCTTCGCGGTAAAATACAAGACGGTGTATTTGAAGAAGCTTTAATCGCCCACCGGGAAAAATTGACCTTATCCGATAGCAGCAACTGGGAAGTTATCACTAAAGGGATGCGTAACGTCAACATGTCACCCAAAGGTACAGCGCATAGGGCGTTTAAAGACGCGCCCTACTCGTCGGCAGGCAAAACCGGAACAGCTCAGGTCAGAAGCCTCGGACAGGAAGAGGAATATAATGCAGAAGATATCGCCGAGCGCTATCGCGATAATGCGATGTACGTGGGTTACGCTCCGGCAGAGGATCCTGAAGTTGTTGTTGTGGTAGCAATAGAAAACTCTCTTGGGGGCGGCGGAAGTGTCGCCGCACCGGTAGCAAGAAAAATATTAGACGTCTGGCACACCCGATTTAACAATGGCAAAAAACAGCAGGAAGAAACAAATGCTGACAACTGAAGAACGCCAAAGAAGTCCGCTACTGAAAAAACTGCATATTGATGGGCCACTGCTGATTCCTTTGGTCCTGCTCTCAGTTCTTAGTCTATTTGTTATTTACAGCGCTGCCGGGCAGGATCTGGAGGTCGTAGAAAGGCAGTCGATACGTATTGGGTTATCGTTTGTTGTACTTTTTGTGGTTGCACAAATTCCACCACGTGCCCTGTCACGCTTTGCGGTGCCAGCCTTTGGTGCCGGGGTTCTGCTGCTAGTGGCCGTACTTGTTTTCGGTGAAATGGGGAAAGGCGCTCAACGGTGGCTGGATATAGGCCCTTTAACCATACAGCCGTCAGAAATAATGAAACTCGCCATGCCCCTTATGCTGGCCTGGTATATGAATCAACACCCTATTCCGCCCTCCATTTATCGATTGTTTGGCGCTTTAGTGCTGGTGATTATTCCAACCTTACTCATTGCCCGACAACCCGACTTAGGGACTTCTCTGCTGGTTGCCTGCGCTGGACTTTTCGTTATATTTTTGGCTGGACTAAGCTGGAAGTTAGTTACCGCCGCGGCTATTTCTACTGCGGCTTTTACCCCTGTGCTCTGGTTTTATCTTATGCACGACTACCAGCGCCAACGAGTGCTCACTTTTTTAAACCCCGAACGTGATCCTCTCGGTTCCGGCTACCACATTATTCAGTCAAAAATTGCCATCGGTTCAGGCGGCATTGATGGCAAAGGCTGGCTTCAGGGAACTCAGTCTCAACTGGAGTTTTTACCGGAGCGTCATACCGACTTTATTTTTTCTGTTTTTAGTGAGGAATTTGGCCTTACCGGAGTTATCCTTTTGCTTGCATTATATGGCTTCATTATTTTACGAGGCCTAATTATTGCTCTGCAAACCCAGGATATCTTTTGTAAGTTATTGGCCGGTTCATTAACACTCACCTTCTTTGTTTATGTCTTTGTAAATATTGGTATGGTTTCAGGACTATTGCCAGTGGTTGGGGTACCATTACCTTTAATCAGTTATGGTGGCACGTCGATGGTGACACTTATGGCCGGCTTCGGCATGCTCATGTCCATTGCGACCCATCATCGCTTAGTTATGAAAAATGGCTAAAAAAACAGGGAAACTATATGCGCACCTTATTAGGATTAGCGTTGCTAACCGCAACAAGCAGCTTACCTGCATATGCTCAGGAGCAAAGCCCTGAGATTGAAAAGTTTATTCAACAGCAAGTTGAGCAGCACAAACTAGACGAAGAGCAAGTTCGCCAATGGCTCTCGACAGCTCGGAAAAACGACGAGGTTCTTGAAGCCATTCAGCGTCCATGGGAAGCCAAGCCCTGGTATCAATACTACCCAATTTTCTTAACTGAAAAACGCTTAGAAGCGGGCGTTAAGTTCTGGAAAAAACATAAAGAAACGCTGGAACGTGCAGAAGCTGAATACGGCGTACCTGCTCAAATCATAGTTGCAATCATTGGCGTCGAAACCTTTTATGGCAATTATATGGGGAAATATTCCGTTCTGGATTCACTCTACACTTTAGGCTTTCATTACCCTCCCCGTTCAAGTTTCTTCCGTTCCGAACTTAGCGAATTCTTTCAGTTAGCATCTGAAGAAGGTTGGGACGTAGCCGAAGCAAAAGGTTCCTACGCCGGTGCTATGGGTTTCGGTCAGTTTATTTCCTCCAGCTATCGGCATTACGCGGTGGACTTTGACAACGACGGACAAAGAGACATTTTGACGAATCCGGTCGATGCTATCGGCAGTGTGGCTAATTATTTTGCAGAACATAAATGGCAGCAAGGCCAACCTGTAGCACAGCCTCTTGGTAATGAACAAGACTGGAAAGCGTTAGTCAGCGACGGTATGAAACCCAATACCACGCGTTCCGAAATTAAGCGTAAAGGCTATGAACTTCCGCAGCATAAGGCGGTTAATAATGGTACCGAGGTCAGAGTATTTGAGTTTGAAACAGAAAACGCTCATGAATACTGGCTGGGATACGACAACTTCTATGTGATTACCCGGTATAACCACAGTCCACTTTACGCGATGGCTGTCTACCAGTTTAGCGAGCAACTGAAAAATGAAGTGCAGTAATTTATCCACCTTAATGCTGAGCGTGTTTTTGCTCAGTAGTTGCTCCAGCGGTCCCTCCGGCCGATACTCTCAGCATGAAGACAGTGCTCCGACTCGTTTACCTACTGAGTCGGAGTTACGCAGTGCCGTTCCCGTACATGAGCCTATCAGTCCTCAGGGGAATCGGGACTATCGGGTCTTAGGCAATAATTATGAGGTAATGGACAGTGCGGTAGGGTATGTCGAGGAAGGTTATGCCTCCTGGTATGGAAATAAATTTCATGGGCATCTGACTTCGAATGGTGAATATTATGATATGTACAGTATGTCAGCGGCTCATACCCGGTTACCTCTGCCTACTTATGTAAAAGTCACTAACTTGAACAACGACCGTACCGTCACTGTTAGAGTAAATGATCGCGGGCCATTCCATCCTGAACGTATTATCGACTTGTCATTTGCGGCGGCTTATAAGTTGGGTATGTTGGATAGTGGTACAGCCCCGGTTAGAGTTGAAGCCATTAATTTAAAAACGCCAATGCGAGTCGAAGATCAGTCTGCCCCGGGAAGCCAATCGAATTATCATATTCAATTGGTGGCTTCATCAGATATTAACCGTTTATCGCAGTTAAAACGCAACCTGCCGCCCAAGTTCCAGGAAATTGCAACTACAGAGAAAACGGATGGTCTACATAAATTAATGCTGGGTCCGGTTTCAGAACAGAAAAGCTACGATTTACTCGAGCAAATACGATCTTCCGGATACCCTCAAGCTTTTCGCGTAAAGGCGGCGCAAAGTCAGACGGATACTCCTGACGCTGTGCAACAAAACTGATATAATTCGGCCTCTTTACGCATTTGATTCACTTTTTGACCGATAAGATAAAGATAATCCCAATGAAAAAAATTTGTCACCTTTTTACTGCCGTAACCCTATTATTCAGCTCAGCAAGCTTCGCCGCTCAGTCATTAGTTCCCGATGCGCCGTCGGTTAATGCGAAAGCCTATATTCTTATCGATCACACTACTGGCAAAGTGTTAGCAGAAAATAATTCCCGTGAAAGCCTGCCCCCGGCCAGCCTGACCAAAATGATGACCAGCTATATTATTGGTAAAGAAATGCTAGCTGGCCGCATTAGCGAGAAGGATATTGTTACTGTAAGCGAAAATGCCTGGGCCAAAAACTTCCCTGAGTCATCCAAAATGTTTATCGAAGTTGGCAAAGAGGTCAGTGTTAAAGAGTTAAACCGTGGCATCATTATTTCCTCTGGTAACGACGCCTGTGTTGCAATGGCTGAACATATTGCGGGAAGCGAAGACGCTTTCGCTGGGTTAATGAATAATTATGCTGAACAAATAGGCATGAAGGACAGTCACTTTGCGAACAGTCACGGGCTGCCTGATTCTGAGCAATACGTCTCCGCCCGTGATATGGCCACGTTAGCAAGTGCTTTAATAAATGAGACTCCTGACGAATATAAACTCTACTCAGAAAAGTCTTTTACCTACAATAATATTAAGCAATACAATCGCAACTCATTGCTATGGGATCGGAGCTTGAACGTCGATGGCATTAAAACCGGCCATACTAATGAAGCGGGTTATAGCTTGGTTTCTTCCGCCGTTGAAGACGGAACCCGATTAATTGCTGTGGTTATGGGAACTAACAGTGAACAAGCGCGTAAAGTTGAAAGCAAAAAACTGCTTAACTACGGATTCCGTTATTTCGAAACCGTAAAAGCATATTCTGCCGGCGAAAGCTTCATTTCCCAACGTATTTGGGGTGGAGATTTAGATGAAGTCGAGCTGGGTATTAGTGAAGATGTCGTTATCACCTTACCTAAAGGTCAACGTGATAAATTAAAAGCTAACTTTGAGCTTGATGAGCAGCTACAGGCACCGCTTTCCAAAGGTCAGCATGTAGGCACAGTTTACCTTCAGCTAAATGGCGAAGATGTAGCTTCATTTCCGCTGGTAACCTTACAAGCTGTCGAAGAAGGTGGATTCTTCAAGAAGATGATGGACTATATAAAACAGCAGTTTACTGAAGAATAAAGGTTTAGATAGATGCAAAAAACTCGTTTTGACGAACTGGTCGATTTCCCCTGTCACTTTACTTTTAAAGTGATGGGGGTTGCTAGTGACAGCCTTCCTGATCAGGTTGTGGAAGTTTTACAAGAGCATGCTCCGGGCGACTACAGTCCTTCCGTAAAGCCCAGCAGCAAAGGCAACTACCACTCAATTTCTGTTGCTGTGCGTGTCGAAAGCCAGCAGCATATCGAAATATTGTATCGTTCACTCTCAGATATCGAGGACGTTCGCTACGTTCTGTAGCGGCAGGACTAGCCGTTGTTGCTGACAAACGTTATAATGGCGGCATGAACGATACCCTAATTATCCGTGAATTGGGCAGGCAGCCATACGAACCCGTATGGCATGCTATGCAAGAATTCACTGACCAACGCGACGAACATACTGCCGACGAGCTGTGGGTGGTCGAGCACGATCCCGTATTCACTCAAGGACAGGCGGGAAAAGCTGAGCATATTCTCGCTCCGGGTGATATTCCGGTTATCCAGGTCGACAGAGGCGGACAGGTTACCTATCACGGTCCGGGTCAGCTCGTTATTTATTTCCTTCTTAATATCCGTCGTCTTAATTATGGTGTCCGTCAACTCGTTAACCACATTGAAAACACCGTCATTGAAACCCTTTCCGACTACGAAATTGATGCCAAAGCGCGTCGAGACGCTCCTGGAGTTTATGTCGATACAGATAAAATTTGCTCTCTGGGACTGCGTATTCGTAAAGGCTGTTCTTTCCACGGATTGGCCTTGAACGTCAATATGGATATGGAACCTTTTTCCCGAATAAACCCTTGTGGTCTTTCGGGCATAAAAATGATTCAAACTAAGGATCTCAATGGTCCTGATAGCTTTAGTGAAGCGGCTGATGCAGTGATAAAACACTTTACCAGCTCTCTTTCCTACAGCAACATTCTTCAACAAACGGGACTCGCTCAAGATTATGTCAAAGCCAGTTAGAGTTGAACCTGGTGTCAAAATGCGTGACGCCGATAAAATGGCACTGATACCAGTACAAATTATTCCCACCGAACGCGATCAGATGTTGCGTAAGCCGTCGTGGCTGAAGGTGAAGTTACCTTCTTCAACTGAGCGTATTGATGAAATTAAGCAAGCAATGCGCAGCCATGGTTTGCACTCTGTTTGTGAGGAAGCATCCTGTCCAAATTTACCGGAATGTTTTAATCACGGTACAGCCAGTTTTATGATCCTGGGCGACATTTGTACACGTCGTTGCCCATTCTGTGACGTTGCTCACGGTCGCCCTCTTCCTCCCGATCCGGAAGAAGCTGAAAAGCTGGGCAAAACCATCCGCGACATGAAAGTGAAGTATGTCGTAATTACATCGGTTGACCGTGATGATTTACGCGACGGCGGTGCTCAGCACTTTGCGGACTGTATTCGTGAAATTCGTGAGCACAGTGAGAACAACATTCAGGTAGAAGTGCTGGTACCGGATTTTCGTGGTCGTATGCAGGTTGCGATCGATATTCTCAAAGGCGAGGCGCCTGACGTATTTAACCACAACCTTGAGACCGTGCCACGCCTGTATAAGGCAGCTCGTCCTGGTGCAAATTACCAGTGGTCTTTAGACTTGCTGCAAAAATACAAAGAAGTTCGGCCGGATATCCGGACTAAGTCGGGACTTATGGTCGGCCTTGGCGAAACCAAAGAAGAAATACTGGAAGTCATGAAAGATCTTCGTGCGCACGATGTCGACATGTTGACTATCGGACAGTATTTGCAGCCTAGCCGCCACCATATTCCGGTAGCACGCTACGTGCACCCCGACGAGTTTGAAGAGCTGCGTGTTGCTGGTGTTGAAATGGGCTTTAGCCACATTGCCAGTGGGCCACTCGTACGCTCGTCTTATCATGCTGATTTACAGGCAGCAGGCGAAACCGTACGTTAATTAAGGAATAGTGACCGTGAGCCTTTTATTGTGGTGTTTACTCATTGCCGGAGTCTTGCCAATTTTGGCTAAGGCACCTGTGGTTTACTTTCAGAACCGCGATAACGGTTATGACAATAAACACCCCAGAGCTCAACAGCAACGGTTACTTGGGCGTGGAGCCCGGGCCGTTGCCGGTCACTATAATGCCTATGAAGCTTTCCCATTATTTGCCGCAGCAGTATTGGCAGCCCTAGCAACTTCTCAGATCACCGACCGAATTGAATTTTTAAGCATTTCTTTTATTGTACTTAGAGTGCTCTATCACATTGCTTATTTAAGCAACTATGACAAACTTCGTTCACTTATTTGGTTTCTGGCAACACTCTGCCCAGTGCTAATTCTGGCGCAAGTCGCTATTAGCGTCTAAATCAAAAGCGTTAGTTTTTTGCTCCAGCAATCTTAAGTAGAGTTCTGGCCATAGTTTGGTGTCGTGACGCTCCATAGCGGTTCTAGTATTAACAGGGCGCCATGCTTGTCTGTCATCTATAGCGTTACAGGTATCCGCTTTAAAAAGGCCGACAACGGCTTCCCCAGAGCTCCCTAAACGCCACTTCCCTTGCTTCTTAATCGCAATATCTTGCCAGGAACTCAGTTCATCTTTCCACGGTAGCCTTTTATAAATCGCTTTAATTTTCCGTGCCGAATACTCGTTATGAGCTTCTGTCACAATAATATTCAAGCTGTCATGGTCGTAGTAGCCATAACAGAAATTTTGAGCAAGTGCGTCTGACATTTCGTATTCATCAGCGAACCCCATCCAGTGTCCTAGCTCATGTTGAATAACCGCTTCTGAACTGTCAGCCGTTAAAGTCAGTGTCTGACTATTGGCACTGGCAATGCCTTCTTCGGCTAATATTACCTGCCTATCAAAACTTTTTTCAAAATGACAATTTGCCCGTTTTCTCTGTGTATCGGTTACACAAGATAAGTTTTCGTCCAAAGTAAAGCTAACGCACCAATTCTGAGTATCAAAAGGTGTATTTTTTACCGCGGACAAAAAGTTAAGATAGCGTCGCTTTTCGCCAGAGTCAGCAGCAACAACATTGATTTCCATATTGCATTGCGCGCTAGGCTTATAGCGTTCAATCAGTCCAAACTGACTCTGTAACCAGGAGTCTTTCGAGTTTACCCAGCGATGCACCCATTCGTGCATAGAAATGTTCTGATCGGCTAGCTCAGCGGTAGCCACCTGCCTTTGAGCCACAGGGTCGCCAGCATCAGCAGCCAGAGCAAGCCAAGCGTCACTTGTCGCTGGAAATTCGTTAATTAAACTTTCTATGGCTGGAAAGTAATGCTGCTTTGCCGACCGCTGCCACCAATAATAAGCAGCGGTACGATTATTCAGTGCCCAGTGGTGATTCGCCAGTTGATGTTGTGCCTTGGCATTGCCCTGATGCGCGAGACTGCTGCGCTCTTGCTGTTGGTTATAAACCTGATGAGACCATCCAGTTAAAGCCAGCAGAAACAACACAATTAAGAGTCTGGTTTTCACTCCTTTTCTCTTTAGCGACTGAGTAAGGATTCACGAATACGGTTTAGCTCAACTGACGCATATCGGTGTTCAACAAAACCATATACATTGGTCATTAAAGCCAATTTAAAGTAGTTAACAGCCTGCAATTGCTCTCCTTCCATTTGCATGTACTTGCCAAGATAAAAATAGGCTTCACACAAACGTTCAGTCAGCTTTTCCGATTCCCCTAAGTTACGGGTCATACGTTGTAAAAACGCTTCTTCAGAAAGTTTGCCTGCATACAGTTGTACAATCTGATACCCCCAGTCGGATTTACTCAGTTTCTCAGCGTTTTGCTCAAGGCTTTTTTGTGCCAACGCGGCATCATTTTCATGTTCGGCGAGAAACAGCCAAATAACGCGGTAAGGATCATCGGGTTCTCTTTCCAGATGGTATTTTAAGTCTTCCTGAGAAAGTTTCGTTCTGGCATCATAATACTCGGCTATACCCCGGTTCAAATAGGCATAACGGTGCTCAGGGTTGAGTTCAATTGCTGAATCAAAAGCCTCATAAGCGTAATCAAACTCCTCTAGTTGCGTATATTGAATACCTAAGAAATTATACGCATCGGCCAACCTCGGGTTATATTCTAAAGCTCGGGTAAAATCCATTCTCGCAAGAGTTCTCAAGCCAACGGCGTCGTATAACGCACCGCGGCGGTAATATAGCTCTCCGCGCTGTTCCTCAGTTAAATTTTCTCTTAGCATCTGCCCTATGCGTGCCAGCTCAATCTCATAACGAAACTCTGCGCTTTCAGGCTCTGCAAGTACCACGGTATCAGGTAACTGATTAAATGAACTTTGCGAGGCACACCCCGTCATGACGCCTAATAACAACAAAGCTCCCATGAACCTAACACTTCTGCGCTCTTGCATAATTTTATCCTTAAATATACATTCGCCCCTATTACAGCACACTCAACGCCATTCAGGCAAAAAGCAGATATAAAAAAACCCCGTTCACACGGGGTTTTTAACAAAGCTGAGAAAATCTTTACGATTACTCTTCGCTTTTGTTTTCTTCTTCAGCTGCTGGCTCTGCCGGCGCTTCAGGTGCTGGTTCTTCTTTTTTCTCAGCCGCTTCTTTCATGCTTAAACGTACGCGACCCTGACGGTCAATTTCCAGTACTTTAACCGGAACAACATCACCAACTTTCAGGTATTCATTTACGTCGTTAACACGTTCTTCTGCAATTTGAGAAATGTGAACTAAGCCATCTTTACCGGGCAGAACAGTAACAAAGGCACCAAAGTCTACGATACGTGCTACTTTACCCTGGTAAATTTTGCCAACTTCAACGTTAGCCGTTAGCTGTTTGATTTTCTCAATAGCGGCGTCAGCATCAGCCTGGTCGCTGGCTGCAACTTTGATAGTACCATCATCACCAATCTCAATGTTGGTATTAGTTGACTCAGTCAGCTCGCGAATAACCGCTCCGCCTTTACCGATAACGTCTTTGATCTTGTCCTGATCAATTTTGATGGTGGTAAAGCGAGGTGCATAAGTAGACAGTTCTTCACGGTGACCGCCAATAGCTTCGTCCATCACTTTCAGAATGTGTAAGCGAGCTGATTTAGCCTGCGCTAAGGCACTTTCCATGATGTCGCGAGTAATGCCGTCAATTTTAATGTCCATTTGCAGCGCAGTAATACCATCAGTGTTACCCGCTACTTTAAAGTCCATATCACCTAAGTGATCTTCATCACCAAGAATATCAGACAGAACAACATGCTTGTCGCCTTCTTTAACCAAGCCCATAGCAATACCCGCTACAGAAGACTTGATTGGTACACCTGCATCCATCAACGCCAGTGAAGAACCACAAACTGAGGCCATAGAGCTTGAACCGTTTGATTCAGTAATTTCTGACACCACACGAATGGTGTATGGGAACTCGTCGTGGCTAGGCATAACCGCCTGAATACCCCGTTTAGCCAAACGACCATGACCAATTTCACGACGTTTTGGCGAACCAACCATACCCGTTTCACCAACACAGTATGGAGGGAAGTTATAATGCAGCATGAAGCGATTCGTGTTCATACCGGTCAGCTCATCAATCATCTGAGCATCACGATCGGTACCTAAAGTCGCAGTTACCAACGCCTGAGTCTCACCACGGGTAAACAATGCTGAACCGTGAGTACGCGGTAATACACCAGTAGCCACACTAATAGCACGAACCATGTCAGGGTCGCGGCCATCAATACGCTTTTCACCGGCAATAATACGGCTACGGACAATGTCACTTTCCAGGTCATGGAAAATTTTGCCAGATTCTTCTAAATCGACATTTTCATCTTCAGCAGTCAGCTTCTCGACCATCTGCTCTTTAACCTGGTCAAGCTTACCTTTACGTTCTGCTTTGTCGGTAGTGCGGTAGGCTTCGCCAATACCTTGCTCTGCCAATTCACGAATTTTGGTCTGTAAGCTTTCATCTTTTGCAGGTGCCTGCCAATCCCACTTCTCTTTGCCTGCTTCTGCAGTAAATTCAGTAATGGCTTTAATAACGTCCTGCATTGCTTCGTGACCGTACATAACGGCACCAAGCATTTGGTCTTCAGACAGCAATTGAGCTTCTGATTCAACCATTAAGACAGCTTTATCAGTACCGGCAACCACTAGGTCCAGTTTCGAGTTTTCTAACTCATCTGCGGTTGGGTTTAAAACGTATTCATCGTTCACGACACCAACACGAGCTGCACCGATTGGGCCTGCGAAAGGAACACCAGAAATAGACAGCGCTGCTGAAGTACCAATTAAGGCAACAATATCAGGATTAATTTGAGGGTTTACAGAAACAACAGTTGCAACAACTTGCACTTCGTTCATGAAACCATCAGGGAATAATGGGCGAATTGGACGGTCGATTAAACGACAAGTCAGAGTTTCATTTTCGCTTGGACGGCCTTCACGCTTAAAGAAGCCACCTGGAATTTTACCGGCTGCGTAAGTTTTCTCTTGGTAATTTACCGTTAATGGAAAAAAGTTTTGCCCTTCGCGAGCTTCTTTTTTCGCAACCACAGTGACCAGGACTGTTGTGTCATCGATGCTGGCAAGCACAGAAGCAGTCGCCTGACGTGCTATTACGCCAGTTTCTAAAGTGACTGTGTGCTGACCGTACTGAAATTGTTTAGTTATTGGATTCACGTTGCTTTCCTTTACCTTCAAAATATAGAGTATCCGGATTGATACTCGTCTTCTCTCTTTATTTATCTCATCGCATAGTATAGGGGAATTGTGACGAAATTAAGACCCATAAGCCTAAAAAAGAATACAAAAAAAGGGCCTGAAGGCCCTTTTAATTTTATTCTTTTCAGAACGTTTGTCTTAGCGACGGATGCCAAGACGTTCTACGATAGCTACGTAACGTTTTTCGTCTTTACGCTTCAGGTAATCAAGAAGCTTACGACGACGGCTAACCATACGTAGCAGACCACGACGTGAGTGGTGATCTTTCTTATGTTCTTTAAAGTGGTCTTGTAATTCAGCCAGGTTTTTAGTTAAAAGCGCAACTTGCACTTCAGGAGAACCGGTATCGTTCTCGCCTTGGCCAAATTCTTTTAAAATCTCAGCTTTCTGTTCAACAGTTAGTGACATGCTAACTCCTAAGTTTTGTCAAAATGATCGACGCCAATCACTAATTCAGCATCGATATGAAGGCGGCGATTATACTCGTCAGCCGCCGTAAAAACAACTATAAATCCACATGCTCCCGCGCAATAACCCGACGCGGCCATAATTCCGCATTTTTCACCCGTGCAACACCAAGAAATAGCGAGTTTTCTGTGGCAACGCGCCATTCTTCTGCGTCATTTCCATTTTGCTCAGGTAAAGGAATGGGCTGTCCATGCAAAAAGTCGCGAGTTTGCGCTTGAGTCACTGTTACCTCTGGCAATTGTCCCAGTAGCAAATCAGCCGGATGCAATAACGCATCGAGACCTTCATAGCCCTCTTCTGCTAACGTTTCCAGTTGTTCCAGGGTCACCATAGCCGCTTCAGCTATGTCGGCTACTGCATTACGATGTAGCATGGATACGTGAGCACCACAGCCTAGTAACTGACCCAGGTCATCAACTAAAGTACGAATATAAGTACCTTTGCTGCAACTCACTTGCAGGGTCACTTTATTGTCCTGAATATTCAGCAGTTCGATAGAGTGGACGGTGATTGTCCGCGTTTTTTTCGGTACTTCAATGCCTTGGCGCGCATAATAATATAATGGACGGCCTTCGTGCTTCAGTGCCGAATAAATAGAGGGAGACTGATCCTGTTCACCAATAAACTGCTTTATTGCATCGGCAACCTTAGCGGTATCAACTGCAACAGGCTTTTCCTCTACCACTTCACCTTCGGCGTCACTGGTGGTTGTTCTTACCCCCAGCGTAGCTTCAACCCGGTAGGCTTTATCGGCATCCAGCAGATATTGCGAAAACTTCGTCGCCTCTCCCAGACAAACTGGCAGAATACCGGTTGCCAGAGGATCCAGCGCACCAGTATGACCCGCTTTTTGTGCATTATACAGGCGCTTAACACGCTGCAGGGCATGGTTTGAACTCATGCCCTGCGGTTTATTCAATAATACTACGCCCGTGAGAGCACGGCCTTTGCGTAGACGAGCTTTAGACATTAATCGTCTCCGCTGTTTTCGCTGCTTTTCTTATCTCGTTCACGAGCTTCTGCAACCAATTTGCCCATACGAATCCCTTCATTTAAAGAAGCGTCGTGCTGAAACTTTAGTTGCGGAACAATGCGTGCTTTGATGCGCTTACCCAATAAAGATCGAATGAAGCCTGAGGCTTCATTCAATACTTTTAACGCCTGCTTAGTTTGCTCAGGGTCATCCTGGAAAAAGGTAACAAACACTTTGGCATAAGCTAAGTCACGAGAAACTTCCACGTCGGATACTGTGACCATGCTAACGCGAGGATCTTTTATCTCACGTTGCAGGATCATAGCGATTTCTCGTTGTAGCTGATGCCGTACCCTTTCGGTACGGCTAAACTCTTGAGCCATAAATTCCTGTGTCCTTGATTACAGCGTACGTTCAATCTGAATGGTTTCGAAGACTTCAATTTGGTCGCCTTCTTTGACATCGTTGTAGTTCTTAACACCGATACCACATTCCATGCCGTTACGAACTTCCTGAACGTCGTCTTTAAAGCGACGTAAAGATTCTAGTTCGCCTTCGTAGATAACAACGTTATCACGCAATACGCGAATTGGAGCAGAACGCTTCACCACACCTTCAGTTACCATACAACCAGCAATGGCACCAATCTTAGGTGATTTAAAGACATCACGAACTTCGGCTAAACCAATAATCTGCTGTTTAAACTCGGGCTGCAGCATACCGCTCATTGCCGCTTTAACTTCGTCAATTAAGTCGTAAATAACGCTGTAATAGCGTAAGTCGACACTTTCCTGTTCAACCAGTTTTCTGGCTGCAGCTTCAGCACGAACGTTAAAACCAACAACAATGGCATTTGAGGCACTGGCCAGAGAAATATCGGTTTCGGTGATACCACCAACGCCGCTACCGATGATGTTCACTTTTACTTCATCAGTTGACAGTTTGGTTAAGGCATCAGAAATCGCTTCCAGTGACCCTTGTACGTCAGACTTAAGTACAATATTAAGCTCAGCAACATCACCTTCGGCCATGTCCGCAAACATGTTTTCCAGTTTCGCTTTCTGTTGCTTGGCTAATTTCACATCACGGTATTTACCCTGACGATAGTTAGCTACTTCACGCGCTTTACGCTCGTCTCTGACAACCGTTGCTTCGTCGCCTGCCTGAGGAACACCGGACAGACCCAGTATTTCTACAGGAATAGATGGGCCCGCTTCTTTAATTTCTTTACCGGTTTCATCGCGCATCGCACGAATACGACCGTATTCAAGACCACAAAGTACAACATCGCCCTGCTTCAGCAGACCGCGCTGAACCAATACCGTTGCTACCGGGCCGCGGCCTCGATCCAGGCGTGATTCAACCACAATACCTGAGGCCATACCGGTTTTCTCTGCACGTAAATCCAATACTTCAGATTGCAGCAAAATAGCTTCTAACAGCTCATCAATGCCTTCACCGGTGTGCGCTGACAATGGAATGAACTGAACATCGCCACCCCAGTCTTCAGGAATAACTTCCAACTGCGACAACTCGTTCTTCACACGGTCTGGGTCAGCGCCTTCTTTATCCATTTTGTTGATAGCAACAACCAGAGGAACGCCAGCAGCTTTTGCGTGCTGAACCGCTTCTTTGGTTTGCGGCATAACACCATCATCCGCAGCGACTACCAGGATAACAACGTCTGTTGCGCCTGCACCACGTGCACGCATAGAAGTAAAGGCGGCGTGTCCCGGAGTATCCAGGAAAGTCACCATGCCATGACCCGTTTCAACGTGGTATGCACCGATGTGCTGAGTAATACCACCCGCTTCGCCTGATGCAACTTTGGCTTTACGAATGTAATCCAGCAACGATGTTTTACCATGGTCAACGTGACCCATAACAGTAACGACTGGTGCACGAGGTGCCTCTTCTCCGCCTTCCTGGCGGTCAGAAAGCACTTCTTCTTCCAGCGCATTATCTTTCACCAACGCAGGTTTATGACCCAGCTCTTCAACCACTAAAGCGGCTGTGTCTTGATCAAGAATCTGGTTAATGGTGACCATCTCGCCCATTTTCATCATGGTCTTGATAAGGTCACTGGCTTTAACCGCCATACGGTTAGCAAGTTCACCAACGGTAATGGTCTCACCAATTTTCACATCACGTTCAACTGGCTGAGCTGGTTTATTAAAGCCCTGTTGCAGCGACGAGCCGCGACGAGCACCTTTACGACGCTTCTCGCGGCGTGGAGTATCATCGCTTTCTTCATCTTTACGACGACGCTTTTTACCGCGTTTGCGGCTTTTACGTTCTTCGTCAAAATCTTGTGCGTCTTCAGCTTCTTGCGCAGTAGATGACGTTGTAAAATGCACGTCTTCTTTTTCTTGCTGTTTACGTTTCTGCTCTTCTTCTTCCCAGCGTTTTGCGTTTTCTTCCGCCAGTTTACGAGCTTCTTCCGCTTGCGCTTCCGCTTCTTTTTCCGCTTTTTTACGAGCTTCTTCTTCCTGTTGACGCTTCAGTTTTTCAGCATCGGCTTTCGCTTTGTCTGCCGCTTCACGCTCTTCAGGTGTCATGGCAGCACGTTTTTCAGCTTCTGCTTTTTGACGCTCTTTCTCTTTTTCTTTGCGCAGCTTTTCTTTTTCAGCTTTTTCTTTCTCAGCTTTTTCGCGTTCTGCTTTAGCCTTGGCTTCCGCTTCTTTACGCTGCTGTTCTTCTTCGCGCTGTTTTTCTTCTTCGCGAAGCTTCGCTTCTTCCGCTTCTTTCTCTTGCGCTAAGCGTTCTTGTTCTTCACGTTCCTGTTCTTCGCTTGCTGAACGTTTCACGTAAGTACGCTTTTTACGCACTTCTACCTGAACGGATTTAGAGTCTCTTCCGCCACCAACGCTTAACGTACTTTTTGTTTTGCGCTTTAAAGTCATTTTGCTGGGTTCAGAGCTGCCGCCACCGCCGTGCTGACGATTCAAGTGAGCCAGTAATTTCTGTTTCTCTTCTTCGTTAACAGAATCACCCGCTTTCTTGGTCATGCCCGCTTCAGCGAACTGCTGAACCAGACGATCAACTGTTGTACCGACATCTGTGGCCAGCTTATCGAGCGTTACTTCTTCCATAGTCTGTTGTACCTCCGCTGATCGTTCTACTGTTCTTCATTGAACCAGCAAATATTGCGAGCTTTCATAATTAAATCGCCAGCCTGCTGTTCATTTAATTCTTCAATATCGGCTAAGTCGTCAACACCCTGTTCCGCTAACTCTTCCAGAGTTGTCACGCCTTTGCTGGCTAATACATAAGCCAGGTGACGCTCCATTCCTTCAAGGTTCAACAGTGTGTCATCTGGTTCAGCCGATTCCAGAGATTCTTCGGTAGCCAGAGCTTTCGTGGTTAAATAAGCACGTGCTCTGCTACGCAATTCTTCTACGATATCTTCGTCCATCCCTTCAATATCAAGGAATTCTGCAACCGGGACATAAGCCACTTCTTCAAGTGAAGAGAAGCCTTCATCAACCAGTACATTGGCAAAATCTTCATCGATATCTAAAGTCGATACGAACAAGTTCAATAGACGCTGAGTTTCAGCTTCATTTTTTTCGTTGAACTCGTCTTCGGTCATAACATTCAGTGTCCAGCCGGTTAGCTGACTGGCCAGGCGAACGTTCTGTCCACCTTTACCAATAGCTTGAGCCAGGTTATCTGCCGCAACCGCAATATCCATAGTATGTGCATCTTCATCCACAACTATAGACGCTACTTCAGCAGGCGCCATCGCGTTAATGACGTACTGTGCCGGGTTATCATCCCAAAGCACAATGTCTACGCGCTCGCCACCAAGCTCACCGGATACCGCCTGAACTCGTGCACCGCGCATACCAACGCAAGCCCCAACAGGGTCTATACGCTTATCGTTACTCTTAACCGCAATTTTAGCACGCGAACCCGGGTCTCGGGCAGCACCGCGTAGCTCAATCATCTCTTCGCCTATTTCAGGCACCTCGATACGGAACAATTCCAACAAGAAGTTAGGATTGGTTCTGCTTACAAATAATTGTGCACCACGAGCTTCTGGACGAACGTCATAGAGCAAACCGCGAATGCGATCACCTGGACGCACAGATTCACGCGGTAACATTTCGTCACGATAAATAATCGCTTCCGCGTTATTACCTAAATCCAGAATAACGTGCTCCCGATTCGCACGCTTAACAATACCGCTGACCATTTCACCCACTTGCTCACGGTATTCATCAACAACCTGAGCTCGTTCGGCTTCACGTACTTTTTGTACGATAACTTGTTTTGCAGTCTGGGTCGTAATACGGTCGAACTGTATCGAATCGATTTGCTCTTCTACGTAGTCACCGGCCTGTACCGATGGATCTTCGTATTGCGCTGCCGACAAGCTTATTTCACGGTAAGGATGTTCTAATCCAGAATCCGTGTCTTCAACGACTAACCAACGACGGAATGTATCAAATTCGCCAGTGGTACGATCGATATCAATACGAACTTCAATATCGCCGTCGTACTTCTTTTTGGTCGCATGAGCCAATGCTGACTCTAACGCTTCAAATATTTTTTCGCGTGGTACTGCTTTTTCGTTTGAAACCGCTTCTGCGACTAACAGTATTTCTTTACTCATGAGTGCTGCCTCGCCAACGCAATCTTTTAATCAAATGCCGGAACCAGGTGAGCGTTTTTCACATCACGCATATTCACCTGAAGAGTATCGTTATCAACGGCAAGGGTCAGTTCTTCACCCTCAACCGCAATCAATTCTGCCTTAAATTTTCTTTTGTTTTTTTGCGCCGCTACTAACTCAAAAGCAACGGTTTCATTTATATAAGGCTGCATTTGTTGGGCATTAAAAAACGGTCTTTCCATTCCCGGAGAGGACACTTCCAGGTTGTATTCAACATTAATAGGGTCTTCAACATCCAGTAGTGAACTGACCTGATAACTCACGTCTGCACAGTTATCCACGCTGATACCTTCCGGATGATCGATATATACCCGTAATGTTGAAAACTTACCGGCGCGAATAAACTCTACGCCCCACAATTCAAACTCCAGCGCTTCTACCGCTGGGCGAATTATATCGGTTAACCGTTCTTGCAAATTTGCCAATTACTGCCTCCTGAAACAAAAAAAGGGCGCAAGCGCCCAGTGTTCTGGCTATCCTAAGATAGCTAAGGCCGCATAGCAAAAAGCCCCGAGCTGCTGCGGGGCTTTCTGAACACTGGACCCTTTGTCAGTTATTTTAGCAAAAGCGACGCCTTAATGCGAAACGCTGCTACTAAAATTGGTTGCGGGGGCAGGATTTGAACCTACGACCTTCGGGTTATGAGCCCGACGAGCTACCAGACTGCTCCACCCCGCGTCCGAAACTTGTTGCACATTATACGTATTTTTCGTTTATTTTCAACCTCTGAGGCAACAATCAGAGAGCTAATTTTGGTGCAGAAGGCGGGACTTGAACCCGCACGCCCGTAAGAGCACTACCCCCTCAAGGTAGCGTGTCTACCAATTCCACCACTTCTGCAAAATCTTAGTCAATTGGCGGCACTTCAGATTCAGACTCTGACTTATCATCCGCTGGAGGTAACTCTTGCTCTTCAGCCGGAACTGAAAGGTCTGAGAAGTCATTTGACGACTCATCAGTAGAGGTCGATAAGTTACCCAACACCAGGCTCAGAATGAAAAACACTACCGCTAACCCGGCTGTTGCCCGGGTCAGGAAGTTACCTGAACCTGATGAACCAAAAACAGTGTTCGATGCGCCTGAGCCAAAAGATGCGCCCATGTCTGCGCCTTTGCCTTGTTGCAGCATAATAAAGCCAATTAAGACCAAAGCGACAACGAGAAATGCGATCATCAAAATTTCGTACATAATTTTACCCTTGAGCAGCTTGGCAAATAGCAACAAAATCTGATTCTTTCAGACTTGCGCCACCTATCAGGCCGCCATCAATGTCTTTTTGCGCAAATAATTCGGCAGCGTTGTCAGCTTTAACTGAGCCGCCGTACAATAACGGCATTTTCTCACCAATCGCGCCAAATTGCTCTACCAGTAACGCTCTTAATTTTGCATGAACGTCCTGTGCTTGTTCTGGTGAAGCCGTTTCTCCAGTACCAATTGCCCAAACAGGCTCATAGGCCAAAACAATTTTACCGGCTTGCTCCTTAGGAAGATCAGCTAAAGCCGCTTGCGCTTGCTGTGCTACAACTTCCCAGGTGTTTCCCTCATCGCGTTGTGCTTTATTCTCACCAACACAAATCACCGCTGTCATACCGGCATTAACCGTAGCCAAGGCTTTCTCATTCACCATTTTGTCGGTTTCTGCGAACAGCTGCCGACGTTCTGAATGTCCCACTAACACATAGCTAACACCAAACTCTTGTAGCTGTGCGGTTGAGATTTCGCCGGTAAAGGCACCACCAGTGTGTTCAGATACATTCTGAGCACCAATGGCAATGTCATCGTAATAACATTGATTAGCCAGCTCGCCAATAAGGGTGAACGGAGGACAAATGACTAACTTAACTTGCTGAAGCTGATTAAGTTTTTCCCGCAAAGCCGCCGACATTGTTTTCGTTAGCTCGCGATTTCCGTTCATTTTCCAATTTGCAATCACTAGTGATGCATTAGGCATAGTTTGTCCTCTACTCCAGAGCGCGGGAATAGTAGCGAAACACTCGCCAACTTACAAGCGAGATTTTCACCACTATCCGCTAACTGTTTAATTTGTAGCCGCTTCGACCTCGTTCGCAATTTGCTGAGCAAAGGCTTTTACCTTAGCTTCGTTCTCACCCTCGACCATTACGCGAATTAAAGGTTCAGTGCCAGACTTACGTAATAAGACCCGACCAGTGCCTGCTAAAGCGCTCTCAACTTCACGAACAACGCTTTTCACATTTTCTGATTCCAGCGGCTGTTTATCGCTCTCAAAGCGGACATTAATAAGTACTTGCGGCAGCTTATGAAAGTCGCAGCTCAGTTTCTCCAGAGACTTTTGTTCCTGATACATAGCTGCCAACACCTGCAGGCCAGCTATAATGCCGTCCCCAGTAGTGTGATGCTGACGGTTTATAACATGGCCGGAGTTCTCTCCCCCCAGATACCAGTCACGCTTAACCAGTTCCTCAATAACATAGCGGTCGCCGACTTTCGCCCGAACGAATGGAATACGCCGTTTATCCAGCTCCTTCTCCAAAGCAAAGTTGGTCATCAAAGTACCAACAACCCCGCCCTGAAGCTGTCCCTGATTCTGCGCAGTAACAGCGAGCATATAAAGAATTTCGTCGCCATCAATGGGGCGTCCGTTTTCAGTCACCATCATGATACGATCGCCATCACCGTCAAGCGCTATGCCAAGGTCGGCTTTGGTTTCCAGCACTTTATTCTGCAATGCCGTTAAGTGCGTTGCACCACACTCTTTATTAATATTCAGTCCATTGGGCTGCGTGCCTATTTCGGTCACTTCAGCACCAAGTTCCCGAAGCACATTAGGCGCAATGTGGTAAGTAGCGCCATGGGCGCAGTCAACCACGATGTGAAGCCCTTCCAGCGTCATTTCGTTGGGGAATACGCTTTTACAAAACTCAATATAACGTCCTGCGGCATCATTAATGCGTTTTGCCCGCCCTAACTCTTCGGAAATAACGCAGTCCATAGGCTCGTCTAACAAACGTTCAATTTCCAGCTCAACCGCGTCAGGAAGCTTGTGTCCGTTATCAGCAAAAAACTTAATACCATTATCATAATATGGGTTATGAGAGGCGCTAATCACGATTCCGGCAGCAGCTCTGAACGTGCGTGTAAGATAAGCAATTCCGGGAGTGGGCATAGGACCTAAGAAGTCCACGCCAACACCAGCAGCGGCTAAACCAGCCTCCAGTGCTGACTCAAGCATATAACCAGAAACCCGGGTGTCTTTGCCCACTAATACGCGACTGGTACCCTTAGCGGCTAGTACACGCCCAGCGGCCCAGCCAAGCTTTACGGCAAATTCAGGGGTTATCGGGAATTGCCCGACACGTCCGCGCACGCCATCAGTGCCGAAATATTTACGCTCACTCAAAGGTGTTCTCCTTCTATAGTTGCTGCAACCACTTTCATCGCATCAACTGTCTCCTTAACATCATGAACGCGAATTATACGTGCTCCTTTCATTGCTGCAATGGTTGCAGCCGCTAAACTGCCTGCTAAGCGATCTTTTACTTCACGTCCAGTAACATGACCTATCATGCTTTTTCGCGACATTCCCACCAATAACGGCAACTGTAATTCGTGAAACGCCTGCAAACGTTGCAATAACTGGTAGTTATGTCGCTGCGACTTGCCAAAACCAAAACCAGGATCCAACCAAATCCTCTCGCGTTCGATACCCGCTTTTTCACACGCTATAACACGCTCTTGCAAAAAAGTCTTAACGTCGCAAACAACATCATCATAATTAGGGTTGTGCTGCATACTTCGTGGCTCACCCTGCATGTGCATCAGACACACTTCTGCGTTTGTCGCTGCCAGCGCTTCCAGAGCACCTTTCTCACGCAAGGCATTCACATCATTAATTATATTGGCGCCAACTTCTATCGACTCTGTCATGACTTGGGGTTTGGTTGTGTCCACCGAAATAGCAACATCAAAACGGTCTCTTACCGCCTTTACCAAAGGAACAACTCTGTCCAACTCTTCCTGTTCAGCAACCGAATAAGCACCAGGGCGGGTTGACTCCCCACCAATGTCCACAATGTCAGCGCCGTCTTTGATCAGCTGTGCAACGTGGTCTATTGCATCATTTAGGTGGTTGTACTCCCCCCCGTCTGAAAATGAGTCCGGAGTGACATTAACAATTCCCATAACTCGCAACGGCTTTGGATTTTTCGGCATGGCTTAGCTCCGCTAATAACTGTGTCCTACAAAAAAGCCACCTCGCGGTGGCTTTTTAAAAGAATCAACGTTAAGAAGTTGCATCCCCGGGTTTATCAACATTAATGGGGCGGTCCGGACGTTCTTCGGTGTTCTCTGCCTTAGCAGCCCCACCGTCAGAATCGTTACCACCACTGTCTCTGTCATCCCAGTCTTTTGGCTGACGAACATCGCGACGGTTCATCAAGTCATCAATTTGGTCGGCATCAATAGTTTCATAGCGAACTAATGCGTCCTTCATTGAATGCAAAATATCTTCGTTTTCTTCCAGCAGCTTTTTCGCTCGCTGATAATTACGGTCGATAACTGACTTCACTTCTTCATCAATAGCGCGCGCAGTGTCATCTGACATGTGCTTGTGCTGGGTTACCGAGCGACCGAGGAACACTTCATTTTCATCTTCGGCGTACAGCAACGGCCCCATTTTCTCCGACAGTCCCCACTGGGTAACCATTTTACGAGCAATTTCAGTTGCACGTTCAATGTCGTTAGAGGCGCCGGTGGTCACTTTATCGTTACCATAAATAATGGCTTCTGCAAGACGTCCACCGAACAAGCTTGAAATCATACTTTCAAGATGCTGTTTACTGTGGCTGACACGATCCTGCTCTGGCAGATACATGGTAACACCCAGTGCGCGGCCTCGTGGAATAATCGATACTTTGTAGACTGGATCATGTTCTGGCACAAGGCGGCCAACAATGGCGTGGCCGGCTTCGTGGTAAGCGGTCATCGCTTTTTCATCATCCGTCATAACCATTGAGCGGCGCTCTGCACCCATCATGATCTTGTCTTTTGCTTTATCAAATTCTTCCATTGAAACGACACGCTTGTCGCCCCGGGCAGCAAATAGCGCAGCTTCGTTAACTAAGTTCGCTAAGTCCGCACCAGAAAAGCCGGGTGTACCACGAGCAATCACTGACGGTTTAACGTCATCACCTAATGGTACTTTACGCATGTGCACTTTAAGAATCTGCTCACGACCACGAACATCCGGTAAACCAACGATAACCTGACGGTCAAAGCGGCCGGGACGCAATAATGCAGGATCTAAGACATCTGGACGGTTAGTAGCGGCAATAACGATAATGCCTTCATTACCTTCAAAGCCATCCATTTCAACCAACATTTGGTTCAATGTCTGCTCACGTTCATCGTGGCCACCACCTAGTCCGGCACCACGTTGGCGACCCACGGCATCAAGCTCATCAATAAAGATAATGCATGGCGCAGATTTTTTCGCTTGTTCAAACATGTCACGAACACGGGAAGCACCGACACCAACAAACATCTCAACGAAGTCTGAACCGGAAATGCTGAAGAACGGTACTTTTGCTTCGCCCGAAATAGCTTTTGCCAGCAGGGTTTTACCCGTACCCGGAGGGCCGACCATAAGAACGCCTTTCGGTATTTTGCCACCCAGACGCTGAAACTTAGAAGGGTCTTTCAGATAATCCACAAGCTCTGAGACTTCTTCTTTGGCCTCATCACAACCGGCTACGTCTTTGAAGGTTGTTTTTGATTGCTCTTCATTCATTAGCTTGGCTTTGCTTTTACCAAACGACATAGCCCCACGGCCGCCACCGCCCTGCATCTGACGCATGAAGAATATCCATACACCGATTAGCAACAGCATCGGGAACCACGAAATAAAGATAGATGCCAGAATACTCTGCTCTTCTGGCGGAGTACCTTGTGTTTCTACATCGTTTGCCAACAAATCATCCAGAATTTTTGGATCATATTGAGTTGGTACAACGGTTTTATAAGATTGACCATTGCGAGTCATACCTGAAATAGTGCGTCCATCATCACCAAATTCAGCACGACGAATGTTGCCATTATTAACCTGAGATACAAATTCGCTGTATACCATGGTTGATGATGACGTTCCGCTCGGACTGAAGCTCTGAAAAACGCTCATCAGTACGACGGCTATTACAAGCCACAAGATGAGATTCTTTGCCATATCGCTCAAAGCCTATTACCTCTATTAAAAATCAACTACCCAACAGGGTACTACAGTTTATAGTCTGTCGCTACCAAGTAGACCTCTCTCGAACGTGCTCTTGAGGACTCTGGTTTTCTCGTTTTCACATCATTAAACGCTGCTCGTACATCTTTCAGAAAAGATTCAAAACCTTGCCCCTGAAACACTTTGACGGCAAAACTTCCGCCTGGTTTCAAAACCTGATGGCACATGTCCAGCGCCAGCTCTACCAAGTACATAGAACGCGCTTGGTCTACCGTGCCATTACCGCTCATATTAGGTGCCATGTCAGACAGCACCACATCCACATTTTTACCACCAATACGCTCTAATAAAGCCTCCAGTACCGATTCTTCACGAAAATCTCCCTGAAGAAAATCGACTCCGGCGATTGGGTCCATCGCTAAAATATCACAAGCAATGATTTGACCATCGCCGTTAAAGTAGTCGGCCACATACTGTGACCACCCACCTGGGGCTGCTCCTAAATCAACGACGGTTTGACCTTTTTTGATCAGTTTGTCCCGTTTTTGTATTTCTTCCAATTTAAAAACAGCGCGGGAGCGTAATCCCTTCTTCTGTGCTTTTTGGACAAACTGATCGTCAAAATGTTCTTTCAGCCAGCGCTGACTACTCACACTGCGTTTTTTTCCCATGATTTAACGAAGTTTCCTTAATTGTCTGGCCTGAATACCTGATCTGGCGTTACAATGTTAAAAAATCAAGCTCTAAAACGGATATTATCGAATGTCATTAAGTAATAAGCAAAAACAGCATTTAAAAGGTTTAGCACATCCGCTTAAACCCGTCGTACTACTGGGGGCTAACGGCCTTACTGAAGGTGTTCTTGCAGAAATTGAGCAAGCACTTGACCACCATGAACTGATTAAAATAAAAGTTCCGGAAGAAGATCGCGAGCTCAGAAAGCAAATTATGGCAACCATTGTACATGAAACCGGTGCCGCTGAAGTGCAAATTATCGGTAAAACACAAGTGATATACCGTGCTGCAGAAGAACCTAAGATTCGTCTTCCTCGCGGGTAATTCTTTGAATCGCAGGCTTAAGAGCTAATGCTTTTGCGACTAACTCTAATGCCTGCGATTTTTCCATCCACTTATCTGTAGTGGAAAAATACGCATCCAGCATCAAAGTCATACATTGTTCATCATCTTGCAGCCCGTAGGCTTTCAATAGCGGCTCTATCTTTTTGTGCGCTTTTAAAAACTCAATTCGCCGTTTGCGTTCTTCCTCTACCACGCTGCTCTTAACGTAATCGCCCTGAGTATAAGCGTAGCTGGGTTCGTGCAAGGTATAACCCGGAGCGAAAAACCAGTTAAGAGAAATTCTTTCTTGCAGTAGTTTCCGAATAATTTCGGCGAAAGGTAATTTGTTACTACGTTTCCAGTTGGCATAGTCGTTGGCGTTGCGGCCTAACCACACAGAAACATCTTTATAAGTTGCCTTTTGTGAAATGAGCTTTAAACGTTCGAAGCACTCCGTGACGCTAAGTTCATCAAGGGGCGTATGCTGAAAAGTGTTAAATGATAGCGACTGTTCCTTGTCCATTGTCATCTTCTCTTGTAAATTTAATGTTAGAAAAAAAGATAAGAGCAAACTATACAATAGACCGTATAAAAAACAAACAGAAATGCGTTTCAAAAGAAAATAAAAAGAAAAAGGCTGGTAAACTTCCGTTTCCAGCCTTTTATACACTCATTGTTGATATTACTTATATTGTACTGCAACAACCTCGTATTCAACTTCACCATTAGGTGTCGTCACTGTCGCAATATCATCAATTTCTTTACCAATAAGTGCACGCGCAATGGGTGAATTCACAGAAATTAAGTTTGATTTAATATCCGCTTCGTCGTCACCCACAATTTTATAAGTAACTTCTTCGTCCGTTTTCGTGTTGTAAACGGTGACTGTGGAACCAAAAATAACTTTGCCGTTATTTGGTACCTTAGTTACATCAATGATCTGCGCGTTGGAAAGCTTGGATTCAATTTCCTGAATACGGCCTTCGCAAAAACCTTGCTGTTCACGCGCTGCATGATATTCCGCATTTTCTTTTAAATCACCATGCTCGCGAGCATCAGCAATAGCTTCAACAATGCGCGGACGCTCTACCGTTTTTAAACGTTTAAGCTCATCACGTAATAATTGCGCGCCATGTTCCGTCATTGGAATCTGGTTCATATTAACGATACCCTTTTATGTAATTCTTGTACCGAGCTCACCCGAGCCCGATCATCCGCTGTATTTGCTTTCACTGTCGCAAACGCAGCATTCAATGTTGTGGTGTAAATAACTTTATTCAATAGTGCTTCGCGGCGAATATAGACCGAGTCTTCAATCGCCTGACGGCCTTCTACTGTATTTATAATATAGCAATATTCGCCGTTTTTAATCGCATCAACAATATTTGGACGGCCTTCTTGCAATTTATTTACAATACTGCAGTCAATACCTTCTTCACCAAGCATTTTCGCTGTACCGCGCGTCGCTTCTAAACTAAAGCCTAAAGCCAATAAGCCTCGGGCTAAGTCCATCAGACGTTGCTTATCACTGTCTTTTACAGAAATGAGTGCTTTACCTTTTTTAGCCAGCGCTTCGCCGGCACCCAGGTTGGCTTTTGCATAAGCTTCTTCAAAGCTTTCACCCACACCCATAACTTCGCCAGTTGAGCGCATTTCAGGTCCGCGAATAGGGTCGACCCCCTGGAACTTAGCAAAAGGAATGACCACTTCTTTCACCGAGTAATACGGTGGAATAATTTCTTTTACATAGCCCTGCTCTTGCAATGACTGGCCAACCATTACCCGAGCTGCCACTTTGGCTAACGGCACACCTGTCGCTTTAGAAACAAAAGGAACGGTTCTCGCAGCTCTTGGGTTTACCTCAATAAGATAAATTTCATCATCTTTAACCGCAAACTGAGCATTCATCAAGCCGTTCACATTCAATTCAAAAGCTAACTTACGCATTTGTTCACGTAATTGAGCCTGAATAATGTCACTCAATGAATACGGAGGCAATGAACACGCAGAGTCACCCGAGTGAACCCCGGCTTCCTCGATATGCTGCATAATGCCGCCAATCAGAACGTCGGTACCATCGCAGATAGCATCAACGTCAACTTCTATCGCGTTATCAAGGAAACGATCCAGCAGCACAGGCGCGTCATTTGACACTTTGACCGCGTCAGTCAGATAACGTTGCAAGTCCGCTTCGTCATAAACAATTTCCATAGCTCTTCCACCCAGAACATAGGATGGACGAACAACTAACGGATAACCAATACGTTTAGCTTCAGTCAAAGCTTCGTTAAAGCCTGTTACTGTCGAATTCTCTGGCTGTTTTAATCCCAGTCGACGCACGGCAGTCTGAAAGCGCGCTCTGTCTTCTGCTCTGTCAATAGCGTCAGGCGAAGTACCTATAATTGGAACACCATTAGCCTCAAGCTCACGCGCCAGCTTCAACGGAGTCTGGCCACCGTATTGCACAATAACCCCTTTAGGCTTTTCAATACGAACAATTTCGAGGACATCTTCAAGAGTAATAGACTCAAAGTATAGACGATCTGATGTGTCATAGTCGGTAGACACTGTTTCCGGGTTACAGTTCACCATAATGGTTTCATAACCGTCTTCACGCAGCGCCAACGACGCATGCACACAGCAATAATCGAACTCAATGCCCTGCCCTATACGGTTTGGTCCGCCACCAATAACCATAATTTTGTCATTGTCCGTCGGCGCTGCTTCGCATTCTTCATCGTAGCTTGAATACATGTAAGCTGTGCCAGAGGCGAATTCAGCCGCACAGGTATCAACACGTTTATAAACGGGATGAATTTTATACTTATAACGCTTTTTACGAACTTCTGCTTCACTCACATGCAGAACATCGGCTATACGGGAGTCGGCAAAGCCACGACGTTTCAACACCGTCATAACGTCTGCGGTGAGCCCGGCTAAACCAAGTTCATCAACCTCTTTTTCAAGGTCTACAAGCTCTTCAATCTGAATCAGATACCACTCGTCTATACGCGTTAACTCAAAGACTTCGCGTACCGTCATACCTAAGCGAAAAGCGTCAGCGATGTACCAAATACGCTCTGCACCCGGTTCTTTTAATTCACGGATAACTTTTGAACGAGCATCTTTAGCTTCTAAGTCCACAATAGGGTCAAAACCCGAGGCACCAAGCTCAAGCCCTCGCAGCGCTTTTTGCATCGACTCCTGAAAGTTACGGCCAATAGCCATCACTTCACCAACGGACTTCATTTGCGTGGTCAACCGGTCATTGCAGTTCGCAAACTTTTCGAAGTTAAAGCGCGGTATTTTTGTGACCACGTAATCTAATGCAGGCTCAAAAGACGCGGGTGTTTTGCCGCCGGTTATCTCGTTCTCCAGTTCATCCAGCGTGTATCCAACGGCCAGTTTCGCTGCTACCTTAGCAATTGGGAAGCCTGTAGCTTTTGATGCCAAAGCCGATGAACGGGAAACCCGTGGGTTCATTTCAATAATGACCATGCGCCCGGTATCCGGGTTAACGCCAAACTGTACGTTAGAGCCTCCAGTTTCTACACCAATTTCACGCAGAACGGCCATTGCCGCGTCACGCATTAGCTGGAATTCTTTATCGGTTAACGTCTGAGCGGGAGCAACGGTTATCGAGTCACCGGTATGAATCCCCATTGGATCGAAGTTTTCAATGGTACAGACAATGATGCAGTTATCGCTTTTATCGCGCACAACTTCCATCTCGTACTCTTTCCAGCCCAGTAATGACTCATCAATTAGCAGCTCATTGGTTGGTGAGAGGTCTAAACCGCGTCGACAAATTTCTTCAAACTCTTCACGGTTATAGGCAATACCACCGCCACTGCCACCCATAGTGAAGGACGGTCGGATAATGCAAGGGAAACCCAGTCGGCTAAGCACATCAAAGGCTTCATCAAGACTATGAGCCATCTCAGCATTCGGTGTTTCCAGACCAATCGCTTTCATTGCTTTATCAAAGCGATCACGGTTTTCCGCTTTATCAATCGCATCGGCATTAGCGCCAATCATTTCAACCTTATAGCGTTCCAGCACACCGTGGCGATCTAAATCCAGCGCACAGTTCAAAGCGGTTTGACCACCCATGGTCGGTAACACCGCATCCGGACGCTCACGCTCAATAATTTTCTCTACTACTTCCCAGTGAATTGGCTCGATATAAGTTGCATCGGCCATTTCTGGGTCAGTCATAATGGTAGCAGGGTTAGAATTAACCAAAATGACTCGGTAACCTTCCTCGCGCAGCGCTTTGCACGCTTGAGCGCCGGAGTAATCAAACTCACAGGCCTGGCCGATAACAATAGGGCCTGCACCCAGAATCAGAATGCTTTTAATGTCGGTACGTTTTGGCATAAAGTCGCTCTATCTGTCCTTTCGCTACGGATGACGGCATCGAATATCATTCGACGAATCAGGCTTTGGCCTGCATCAATTCAATAAATTGGTCAAACAGTTCACTGGCATCGTGCGGCCCCGGGCTTGCTTCGGGGTGCCCCTGAAAACTAAAGGCCGGCTTATCTTTACGACGAATACCCTGCAGTGTTCCATCAAACAAAGATACGTGAGTCACTTCCAGGTTATCCGGCAACTGTTTCTCATCAACGGCAAAGCCATGGTTCTGGCTGGTAATCATCACCCGTTTCGTTTTTAAATCTTGTACCGGGTGGTTAGCACCGTGATGACCAAACTTCATTTTCATGGAGTGCGCACCACTGGCAATAGCCAGTAACTGATGGCCAAGACAAATACCAAAAATTGGAATCTCTTTATCCAGTAAGGCTTTGATTGCTGTAATCGCATAATCACAAGGCTCAGGGTCGCCCGGGCCATTAGATAAGAAGACCCCATCGGGTTTTAATGCCAGTACATCCTCGGCCGACGTTTGAGCCGGTACGACTGTAATCTTACAGTTTCGGTCAGCCAGCAAACGCAGAATGTTGTGTTTACAACCGTAATCATAAGCGACTACATGGTATTTATTCTGCTCTGGTTTGGTATGGCCTTCGCCCAGCTGCCAGCTACCGCCCTGCCAGTCATAAGGCTTATCGCAGCAAACTTCTTTCGCAAGATCCATTCCCTTTAAACCCGGAAACTTCTGAGCCAGTTCCTGGGCTTTATTTTCATCCAGCTCGCCAACCATAATGCAGCCATTTTGCGCACCTTTTTCGCGCAAAATGCGAGTTAAACGACGCGTATCAATATCGGCAATACCTACCACGTTGTGACGTTGCAAGTAAGCACTTAGCGTCTCTTCACTACGGAAATTGCTGGCTTTCATCGCCAAATCTCTAATGATAAGTCCTTTCGCCCAAACCTGATCAGACTCTGCGTCTTCAGAGTTAATACCGGTATTGCCTATATGGGGATAAGTGAGAGTAACGATTTGTTCTGTATAAGATGGGTCAGTAAGAATTTCCTGGTAACCTGTCATGGCCGTGTTGAAGACCACTTCGCCGACTGCAGAGCCTTCGGCTCCGATAGCGGTTCCGCGAAACACGGTCCCGTCAGCAAGCACCAGAATCGCTCGTTTAGCGGATTGACTCGCTAGAATACTCAAGGGCAACCTCCGTACATAAAAAAACGGGTAAATCAATAATTTGACTTCCCCGTCTTGCGTCCTGAACCGCGCGTTTTGCCAAATCACGCCGGCCTTCGGACTGATTCAGGCAAATTCTCGCCATTCTACGAAATATTACGAAAATCGTCCAGCAGTATTTATTGCTTGAGCATGCGTTGCAGTATGTCCTGCAAATTTAAGGTGTCCTGCAGGCTATAAGAACCGGGCGCTTGTTCTTCAAGCCATTTGGCGGCACGTAAGGCTCCGTCGGCAAAAGTTTTTCGATTGCTGACACGATGTCCAATCTCAATTCGTTCACCCGCGACCGCCAGCGTAACCTGATGTTCACCGATAATATCCGCTGCCCGCATTACAGAAAAACCTATACCCTCTTCGCTGCGCAGTCCATCAGCGCGAATACCATCGTTAACCTGATCCCAGCTTTGCTGTCGGCCTTTCGCTGCAGCCTGTCCCAAACTCAGTGCAGTTCCCGACGGGCCGTCTTTTTTGTGTCGGTGATGCGCCTCAAAAATTTCAATGTCGGCATTAGGTAATGCTGCACTGCTTATACCAACCAGCTGTTCCAGCAAAGCGATGCCGATGCTGGTATTACTAGCATACAATACCGGTACAGTCTCGGCTGCCTGTGCCAGCCGTTCTTTCTGTTCTTCGTTTAACCCCGTAGTGCAAACAACAATAGGTAATTGATATTGTTCAGCAAGCTTCAGGTTTTCAGTGAGTGCTTCAGGCAAAGAAAAATCAATAAGGACATCAACCTGCTCGGGCTGCAATTCGTCGGCGCTAACAAAATGAACGGGCTCGTTCTCTGTCGCACTGTCGCCGTAACTGTTACTGCTTTTTCTGACAATGGCTGCACCCAGCTTAGCTTCGTTATCGTCCGCCAAAGCCTGAATAACCGCTTGTCCCATTCTGCCTGAGGCTCCGAATACGCCCACATTGATCATTATTTTGACTCCGTCGCTAAATGAGTTTGATCCTGCAACAGGTTTTCACTACGCGCAACAACTCTAGAAACCATCATATCGCCGGTCACATTAGTCAGGGTTCGGGCCATATCAATGATGCGGTCAATAGCAGCGATAAACGCAATGCCTTCTAAAGGCAACCCAATAACATTAAGAGTAACAGTTAACATTACCAGAGCAGTACCCGGTACGCCCGCAGTTCCGACCGAAGCCAGCGTTGCTGTTAGCATGATCAAGCCGTAATCCATCCACTCTAACGGTATTCCGTAGAGCTGCGCAATAAAAATAGAAGCAACAGCCGGATAAATACCACCGCAACCGTCCATATTAATGGTGGCGCCTAAAGGCAAAACGAAGCTGGCGTAATCCTTCGAGACACCCAAACGTTCGGTGACAGCCCGGTGCGCTGCCGGTAAAGAGCCGAATGAACTGCACGTGGTAAAGGCGACAATCTGTGCATCAAATATCGCTTTGAAGAAGTGCCAGGGGCTCATACCGCCTGCGGTGCGAATTAAACCGCCGTAAATCACGACTATATGAATAAGACAGGCCAAATAAATAACGCCAACAAATTTCGCCAAAGGCAGTAAGGTACTAAAACCGTATTCACCAATAACCCAGGACATTAAACCAAGTACACCAACAGGCGTTAACTGCAACACCATACGGGTAATTTCATACATGACTTCAGCGCCTGATTTTATCGTCTTACGCAAAGGCTCACCTTTGCCTTTTAAACGCTGAATAGCAATACCGACCAAAGCAGCAAAAACCACGATTTGCAGTACATTACCTTCGGTTAAAGCAGCAAAAGGATTACTCGGCACAAAATTAAGAAAAACTTGGGCGATGCCGGGAATTTGCTTTTCATTTTGCTCCGTTGCGGTCAAGGTGGCTACGGGGCTCATATCAATTACACTGGCCAGAGTTAAGCCGATAGCACTGGCAATCACCGCAGTCAGCATAAATAAGCCAATGGTTTTAGCACCCAAACGACCTAATTTCTTACCATCATTCAAATCCGTAATGGCACTAACAATGGCACAAAAAATAAGCGGCGCGACCAGCATCTTAATGGCTTTTATAAATAAATCACCAAGAGGCTTAAGCGCAACGCCAACTTCGGGAGCCAGCCCACCTATAAGCATGCCTAATACAAAGGCACCTAAAACACGTTGCCAAAATGGAATTGCAAACCACGCATTAAACATAATTCCCCAGCCGCTTTATAAAAAATGGGAGCTAGGGTAAAACGTTAAAGAGAAGGTCAAAAAGAATAAATTGAACTAGGTTATAACCTTTTGAAAGGCAGAGGGAATGAGCTGTTCCCTCTGTTACTTTATTTGTCTGAACTGCCAACCGATGCCGGACGTTGACAGTCTGGCGTATTCCCCGCGGCACGAGCAGCAGAGTAACGCTCTTGCAACGACGGAATCAGCGCTTCAAGGTCTTTAATCCGAGTTTGGGGATTCGGGTGAGTTGACAACAGCTCGGGCGGCGACTCACCGTCTGAGGCCGATTGCATATTACGCCAAAGCTCAGGAGCCTCTTCCAGTTTGAAGCCAGCGTCAGCCATATATTCCATCCCCAATTCATCCGACTCCGATTCATGAGTGCGTGAATAAGGCAGCAGGATACCAACCTGAGCTCCTACGCCCAACGCGGCCATTAATAAACCGGCTTTATCGTTGTCCAGTTGAGTACTGGCGAGAATACCGCCAAGCTGTAAGCCAAGCCCGACCATCATGTTGCTGGAGATGCGTTCATTACTGTGCTCAGCAATAACGTGGCCAATTTCATGCCCAATAACTGCAGCAAGCTGATGCTGGTTTTCGGCAACCTTTATCAGGCCGTCGTATACGCCAATATAACCACCGGGCAGAGCGAAAGCATTGACAGTAGGCTCTGCAAAAACAGTAACTTGCCAGTCCATCTGACTATAATTTCCTGGCAAATTTTCTATTAATGCATCGCTGACACAACGCACGTAAGCATTGACCTCAGCATCGTCATTAATTTTCTGTTCTTCGCGCATTTCTTCGTAGGAGGCAGCCCCCATTTTATTCAATTCGCTACTTGAATAAAGTTGCAACTGCGAGCGTCCCGTCGGAGATTTTGCACAACTGGCCAGTACAACCAACGTACAGGCACTTAACGCTACTGTCTTCCAATTCATTGACTGCCTCCGCCCTTTTAATCACTCACTTACTATAGTGATAGACAATCTAGCTACGTAAGTCATCAAAGAATTGTTTCACGCCGTCGAAAAAACCTTTTTCTTTGGGTCGGAATTTTGCGGCTTCATCACCGGTACCCATTGAATTTTCAAGCTCTTCCAACATGTCACGTTGCTTAGATGACAGATTTACAGGGGTTTCAATCACCACTTTGCAAATCAGGTCGCCGACTTCACCCGTGCGAACTGACTTAACGCCTTTACCACGTAACCGGAAATGTTTACCCGTTTGTGTCTCTTTAGGCACTTTCAGTTTTACTTTGCCTTCCAGAGTTGGAACCTCAATGTCACCACCAAGAGCCGCTTTAGTAAAGCTTACAGGGACTTCACAGAACAAATTATTGCCGTCGCGGGCAAAAATAGGATGCTCCCGTACGTGAACCTGAACGTATAAATCACCTGCCGGTGCGCCATGTTCGCCCGCTTCACCTTCATTCGCTAAACGAATGCGGTCACCGGTATCGACCCCCGCCGGAATTTTAACCGACAAGGTTTTAGTCTCTTCTTTACGGCCATGACCATGACATGTGCGACAAGGATCTTTAATAATCGTGCCGGTTCCACGACATTGAGGACAAGTTTGCTGCACGGCAAAAAAGCCCTGGCGCATCTGAATCTGACCTGAGCCATGACAATGACCACAGGTTTGCGGCTTACTACCTTTTTTCGCACCACTACCATTACAGTCGCGACATTCTACCAGCGTTGGAATTTCTAGCTCAACGGTTTTACCCCGAACCGCTTCTTCCAGCGACATATCCAGGTTATAGCGCAAATCTGCGCCACGTTGCGCGCGGGCTTGCTGACGTCTGCCGCCGCCAAAAATATCACCGAAGACATCACCAAAGATATCAGCAAAATCAGCACCGCCACCGCCGAATCCGCCTGCACCATGGCCAGCTCCGCCCTGGCGTGCCTGTTCGAAAGCTTCATGCCCATATTGATCATACATCTGGCGTTTCTGAGGATCAGAAAGAACTTCGTACGCCTGCTTAATCTCTTTAAACTTAATTTCCATATCTTTATCACCCTCGGTTCTGTCCGGGTGATACTTCATTGCCATACGTTTGTAGGCTTTTTTAATGTCACGTTCATTGGCGTCTTTCGATACGCCCAGAACCTGATAAAAATCTTGCGTCGCCATAATTTCTTCGTCTTCTATCTGTGCTGTTTGTCAGCCTGATACAAATACACGGGTATTACCTTGCGGCAACACCCGTGTGCTTTTGCGAAGTTGCCTTAATGCTTACTTCTTATCGTCGTCTTTGACTTCTTCAAATTCAGCATCAACGACATCATCATCCGCTTTGGAAGACTGCTGTTCACCGCCAGCTGCACCTTCAGCACCTTGTTGTGCCTGTTGCTGCTGAGCTGCTTCCATCAGTTTCTGTGATGCTTCCATCAACGCCTGAGATTTCGCATCAATGGCTTCTTTATCACCATCTTTAGACGCTTGCTCAAGTTCTTCACAAGCTTTCTCAATCGCGTCTTTGTCTTCCTGAGACAAGGCATCGCCAACTTCTTTCAGTTGATTACGGGTTGCGTGAACCAAACCGTCTGCCTGGTTACGTGCCTGCACCATTTCTTCAAACTTCTTGTCTTCTTCAGCATGGGCTTCAGCATCTTTAACCATTTTATCGACTTCAGACTCATCCAGGCCAGAAGAAGCTTTGATAGTAATCTTCTGCTCTTTACCCGTGTCTTTATCTTTGGCTGATACGTGCAGAATGCCGTCCGCATCAATGTCAAAAGTGACTTCGATTTGTGGTACACCACGAGCTGCTGCGCGAATGCCTTCCAGGTTAAACTGCCCCAGAGATTTGTTATCCCCTGCGCGTTTACGTTCACCCTGAATAACATGAATGGTTACCGCGGACTGATTATCTTCAGCCGTTGAGAAGGTTTGCGATTCTTTAGTCGGAATCGTGGTGTTCTTCTCAATCAGTTTCGTCATTACGCCGCCCATGGTTTCGATACCCAGCGACAGAGGACAAACATCCAGCAACAATACGTCTTTAACATCACCTTGCAATACGCCAGCCTGAACCGCAGCACCCACTGCAACAGCTTCGTCAGGGTTCACATCGCGGCGTGGCTCTTTACCGAAGAAGTCCGTTACCGCAGCCTGTACTTTCGGCATACGAGTCTGACCACCGACCATGATGATGTCCTGAATGTCGCTGACAGACAGATCAGCATCGGCTAAAGCCTGTTTCAATGGCTCAAGCGACTTCTTGATTAAATCTTCAACCAGTGATTCCAGCTTCGCACGGGTCACTTTAATAGCCATGTGCTTAGGACCAGCGTTGTCCGCCGTAATATACGGCAAGTTCACTTCGGTCTGCTGCGCAGATGACAGTTCAATTTTCGCTTTCTCTGCAGCTTCTTTTAAGCGCTGCATTGCCAGCGGATCTTTACGCAAATCCATGCCCTGATCTTTTTGGAACTGCTCAACTAAGTAGTTGATTAAGCGGTTATCAAAGTCTTCACCACCTAAGTGTGTATCACCATTAGTTGCCAGTACTTCGAAGGTATGCTCACCCTCAACTTCGTCAATCTCAATAATAGAGATATCGAACGTACCACCACCTAAGTCATACACCGCAATCACGTTGTCGCCGGACTTCTTGTCCATACCGTATGCTAAAGCAGCGGCTGTCGGCTCGTTAATAATACGTTTGACGTTAAGACCCGCGATTTTACCGGCGTCTTTTGTTGCCTGACGCTGAGCATCGTTAAAGTATGCCGGTACAGTAATTACCGCATCCGTTACTTTCTCGCCCAGAAATTCTTCGGCGGTTTTTTTCATCTTTTTCAGGACTTCCGCAGAAATTTGTGGTGGCGCTTTTTTGTCACCATCAATTTCTACCCATGCGTCACCGTTGTCAGCCTTAACAATTTTGTAAGGCATAATACCGATATCACGCTGTACTTCTTCGTCCTGAAAGCGACGGCCAATTAGGCGCTTAATCGCAAATAAGGTTTTATTTGGGTTGGTTACTGCCTGGCGTTTTGCCGGTGAACCGACCAAAATTTCGCCATCGTCAGTAAATGCAACTACTGACGGCGTTGTACGGTCGCCTTCGCCATTTTCAATAACGCGAGCTTTGCCACCATCCAGTACAGCAACGCAAGAGTTTGTTGTACCTAAATCTATACCAATCGTTTTACCCATGATTCGTCTCCAACTTCTGATTCATGTAATTTGTTTCGTTACCCCTTATCTGGGGTGCCTATGTTCGAATTTCAATACCCAACACAGGGATAATTTTCGATTTTGTTACGCTTTTGTATCCACACCCGAGTTCGAGTTACGCGCAACCATTACCATTGCCGGACGCAACAGGCGTCCATTCAGCTCGTAGCCTTTTTGCATTACCGCCATAATAGTATTGTTCGGATGCTCATCGGATTCCTGCATCGACATGGCCTGGTGTTGATCCGGATTAAAGGCTTCGCCTTCTGCACCAATTGCTTTTACACCGAACTTTTCCAGAGTTGAGGTTAAACTTTTATAGGTAAGCTCAATCCCCTCTACAAAGTTTTTGTTCGCTTCATCTTCTTTATCAGCCAGCTGTAAAGCACGTTCCAGGTTATCTACAGAGGTTAGTATTTCATTAGCAAACTTCTCCAGCGCAAACTTATGTGCTTTTTCAACATCCTGACTGGCCCGGCGACGAACATTTTCCATTTCAGCCTGGGTGCGCAGTACCGAGTCGCGTTGATCATTTACTTTCGCTTCTGCTTTACTTAAAGCTAATTCCAGCTCAGCAATGCGATCCGTTTGCTCTGATGACTGTCCCGCAGTTTCAGTTTCATCGGCTGCTACGTCCTGCTGCAACGCCTCTTCCGCTGCCTGTGCAGCTTCCTGTTCAGCTTTTTGCTGCTCAACGGTCGGCTCATCAGCCGCTTCGTTTTTCTGTTTCGAATCGTTTTTGTCGGTCATAAGTGACTCTCTTTAACCAGTTTAAAATTAAGGTTGCAAGATTAATGGGGGCAAGTTTTTTTCTTTCAAGGGGATTTCTCTTACTTGATAAATTTTCTTGCTCATCGTAGCGTAAGCACACGAACGCATAAGGATCCCGTTAATGAGCGCTTTTACAAAGATTGGGTTACTCGGCAAAGCCGACGACCGTGGTACCCAGTTAACTTTAGAAACGATTACCACGGCTTTAATTCATCGTGGTTTTGCGCTGTGTCTGGAAGCACGTACGGCGGAGCAATTAAACCTGCCGGAAGAAGTTGAGACGCTGAGCCTGCCGGACTTAGGTGAATGGGCCGAAATTGCTATTGTCGTCGGTGGTGATGGCAACATGCTCGGTGCTGCCCGCGCCTTATGTGAGTATGATATCGGTGTTATCGGCGTCAATCGCGGTAATTTGGGCTTTTTAACCGACTTAGACCCTGACGAAGTCATGACGCCTTTGTTGTCTGTACTTAATGGAAACTACCACGTAGAAGAACGTTTCCTGCTCTCCGCCGAAGTCATTAACAACGGCAGTTCATCGGGTACCGGCAAAGCAATTAATGAAATTGTCCTGCACTCCGACAAAGTCGCGCACATGATAGAGTTTGAACTCTACGTGAACGACCATTTTGTCTTTAGTCAACGCTCTGATGGTTTAATTTGCGCCACTCCAACCGGCTCTACCGCCTATTCATTGTCAGGCGGCGGCCCTATTTTGCATCCCGGTCTGGACGCAATGACTCTGGTGACTATGTTTCCCCATACTTTAAGCAGTCGGCCAATTGTCGTCGACGGTAACAGTGAAGTCAGGTTGAAAGCAGCTTTCGACAATGACTTACTGCAAATCAGTTGCGATGGACATGTCAGGATGACAGTACACCCCGGGGATGATGTTATTATTAAAAAATACCCTAAAGCCTTACGTATGATTCATCCTATTGACCACAACTACTATCACGTATTACGTAATAAACTAGGCTGGGGTAGCCGACTTTTTTAAACAGGATACTTGCATTTCGACGCAGCTACTGTATAAATACTGTATAACCTGTATATATCAACAGTATTGGAGCGAAGATTATGTTATCCCAATTAACTATTCGCAACTTTGCAGTCGTTAAATCTTTAGACATTGAATTTCACAACGGCATGACCGCTATCACCGGTGAAACCGGCGCCGGTAAATCTATAGCTCTGGATGCCTTGAGCCTTTGCCTGGGTAGTCGGGCCGATGCTAACTGGGTTCGTCCGGGCCAGGAAAAAGCGGAAATTACAGCTGTTTTCGCTTTGGAAGATGCCAGCCCCGCCCATCAGTGGTTAACTGAAAATGAGTTTGATGCTGATGATGACTGCGTTTTACGTCGGGTTATTCAGCGCGACGGACGCTCCAAAGCATGGATTAACGGAACACCGGTTCCCGTCAGTCAGCAAAAATCCCTTGCACCTCTGTTAGTTAACATTCATGGTCAGCACGAACATCAACTATTGTTAAAAGAGGAGCATCAATTAACGCTACTCGATAGCTACGCCCGCCATCAGCACTTATTAGACAAAGTCCAGCAAGACTATAAAAACTGGGCTTCAGTTGAAAAACAATACCAAAGCTATCAGCAACAAAAAGAAGAGCTGGAAGCCCAGCGTCAATTACTTGAATACCAGGTTAATGAGCTGAATGAGTTCGCGCTAGCTGATGGCGAATTCGACGAGCTGGAGCAAAAACACAAACGCTTAAGTAACAGCAAGGTTTTACTCGAAGCTGGCGTGTTTGCTTTAAACGCTCTTTACGAAGGAGAGCACAATAACGCATCCAGCCTGGTTCAGTCAGCCAGCCAACGCTTAGCTGAAGCTGAAGAGATGGATACCGCGCTTTCTCCTATTAACCAGTTACTGCAACAGGCGAAAGTACACATTGAAGAAGCGGCACTTGAATTACGCCAGTATCAGGACGACTTAGAGCTCGACCCGGGCGAACTTCAGATTATAGAAGACCGCTTAAGCGCCGCTATCCATTTAGCGAAGAAGCACCAGATACCCGGCTCGGAACTGAGCCAGCAACACAAAAAGCTAATAGATGAGCTTGATAATCTGGAACAAGCCGGTGAACAAGCCGAGAAGCTTGACGAAGACCGGCAGCAGGCTCGCAAAGTTTACCGTGAGAGTGCCCTTAAGCTTTCCGCTAGCCGCGAGCAGGCAGCTGCGGAATTAAGTCAAAAAATAAGCAGCTCGATGCAAGAGTTGAATATGCCCCATGGTCGTTTTGTTATTCAGGTTGAACATGATGCCAGCGCCCGGGCTACCCGACTGGGTACCGATGAGGTCGAATTTCTGGTCACAACCAACCCGGGACAACCCATACAGGCGCTGAATAAAGTCGCTTCCGGGGGTGAACTTTCACGAATTAGCCTTGCCATACAGGTGATGACCGCAACACAGAAAACGGTTCCTACCATGATGTTTGATGAAGTTGATGTTGGCGTCAGTGGCCCTACGGCATCAATAGTGGGTTCTATGCTTCAGGCTTTGGGGAAAACCTCTCAGGTTATTTGTGTTACCCACTTACCACAAGTCGCGGCTAAAGCTCATCAACAATTGCAAGTGAGCAAGTCAACAGATGGAGCCGAAACTGAAACCGCAGTGGTTGCGTTATCGAAAGAACAAAGAGTTGTGGAGCTGGCACGCTTATTGGGCGGCGACAAGGTCACCGACATGGCGAAAGCTAACGCGAGAGAATTACTCGCCAGTTAAATTCGTTCTATACTGGCGTTCGGGTAAGTCATTGTTTATCATCGACGCCAATACAATCAATTGAGATTAATTTTAATAGGTATTTCATGTCAAGATTTGGAGTTTTTCTAGTTGCCGTTATAACCTTAAATGGCTGTTCTCTTCTCGATAAAATGGTATATCGCATTGATATTCCTCAGGGAAATTATCTTGAGCAAGACGATGTCGACAAATTGCGTGTAGGAATGACCGAAGAACAAGTGGTTTTTGTGCTGGGAACCCCTGTTGCGCAGAACAGTTTTGACTCTGACCGCTGGGTATACCTTTATAAAATGGATCCCAATTCAGGTGAGGATTACCGTAAAGAACTGGTACTAACCTTCAACGACAAGCGCTTGCAGGATTTTAAAGGCGACTTTGATAAACCAGAAGACTTTAATCAGGCACTGGATCAGTAACTCGCCTCGAAATCTATATCAAGGAGAATTATGGCGAACTCTTCACCTAACGATGAGGTCGTCCGTGTTGTCCGAAGTTCTGGAGACAAACGAGACTATCAGCACCTGACATTAGAGAACCAGCTTAAGGTGTTGTTGGTTCACTGCCCTGATAGCCAGAAAGCCGCGGCGTCTGTCGCGGTAAATGCCGGCCACTTCGATGACCCTGAACATACTCAGGGGTTGGCTCATTTTTTGGAACACATGTTATTTTTAGGAAGCCAGGCGTTTCCTGAACCCTCCGCTTTTGGACACTTCTTAAATTTGCAGGGTGGCCAGCACAACGCCTGGACCGGCACTGAATTTACTAACTATCACTTTGACTGCAATGCTAATGCACTGCCACAGGCGCTGGAATTTTTTTCCGCTATGCTGAAAAAACCATTGCTGTCGGAGAGTTGGATAGACAAAGAAATAAGTTCTATAGAGTCGGAGTTTCGCCTGAAACAGAATGATGAACTCCGACGCTTGTATCAGGTTCACAAGGTTACGGCTAACCCAAAACACCCTTTCAGTCAGTTTTCTGTGGGCAATCTTAATACTCTCAGACACGATGAGCACGGTACCTTAAAAAGCAAATTGCAGCTTTTTTTTAATGAGCATTACGTAGCGCAAAGAATGCGGCTGGTCATTGCAGGGCCTCAATCTATTGCTAAACTTAAGCAATTAGCACACCGCTACTTCGCTGACATTAAGCAGCAACTTACTAAAAAAACTTCTATTAATGCTCCTCTTTATCGCAAGGAACAAAAAGGAGTATGGATAAAAGTTAAGCCCATCAAAGCAGCTTACCGTCTTATTTTGACACTACCGTTACCGAGTATCGACGCAGACTACCCGCATAAAACCACCAGCTTTATTGCGCATTTATTAGGCTACGAGGGTCCGGGAAGTTTATTTAGTTCGTTGCGTTCGAAGGGTTGGGTCAACTCACTTTCAGCGGGCGGTGGCATTAGTGGTAGTAACTTCAAAGATTTTAATATTAATATCCAGCTTACTGAGTCTGGACGCCACAGAGTTGAACAGGTTGTTCAGTGGGTTTTTGCCTATATACGAAAAATAGAAGCTGACGGGATCGAAGACTGGCGCTACAAAGAGCGCCGTATTACCACAGAAATGAGTTTTCTTTATCAAGAGCCGACTCCGGTCGGAGAATTGGCTAACCAGCTCGCCGTAAACGCTTTTCACTATAAACCGGAAGACACTCTCTACGGTGATTATCGTATGGATGGGTTAAATCATTCCTATGCAGCCAAAACCCTGCAGCAGATGACCGCTGAAAATGCGCGTATTACTCTAATTGCTCCTGATGTCCGTACGACTGACGTCGCGCCGATTTATCATACGGAATATAGTTTGAACCCTATTAGCAAAAAACAGTTTCAGCTATTTTTATCAACACCGGATGACTTCAACTGTCAGTTACCCAAGCCGAACCGTTTTCTCAATTCCCGATTTAAACCTTTACCTCTGGAGTCTGGTGGTTCTTTGCCAACACGATTAGAAGACAGCGCGCAGTTACAACTATGGCACTTGCAGGATCGTGATTTCCGGGTGCCCAAAGGGCATATCTACTTGTCCTTGAGGTTACCCGCGGTAACCAATTCAGCTTTTCACTTCGCTATCGCCAGATTATGGTCTGAGCTTATGATAGATGCGTTAAATGACGACTTGTATGACGCCGAAGTCGCTGGATTGCACTTTAATATTTACCCGACTCAAAATGGCATAACAATACATACAACCGGGCTTTCTGCCGGTCAAATTCCGTTAATGCAACACCTTATCCGGCGGGCTGTAAAAACTCGTTTTGCAAGACGCCGCTGGCAGGATCTAAAGCAAAGTCTGCTAAGTAACTGGCACTCCGCTCATCAGAGTCAACCACTGAACAAGCTTTTTGCTGAACTGAATCAGCAGTTGCAATCCGGTTTATTTCGGCTTAGCGATTTAGCCTGTGAACTGGAGAAGGTCTCTTTCCGTCAGTTTACAATAGAAGTCGCTAAGCTTTTCTCCCCAGTGCATGTTACTGCGCTAGCTCATGGCGACTGGCAAAAAGACGATGCTCTGGAGCTGGGACAGCTTATTAAAAATAACCTCCCTGACCAACGAAGCGCTCCCAACAGAAGACTTCCGGTTAAACGTGTCCGCGACTTCTGTTCGCAGCAATTAATTGTTCCTGCTGAACACTCAGATACCGCTATTTTGCTTTATTTTCAGGGCGAAGATGATACTTCAACCGAGCAAATCAGCTTTATGCTCTTGCAACAGTTAATTCATCAACCGATATTTCAGGCTTTACGAACCGAACAACAACTGGGTTATGCTGCCGGAAGCCAGTACTTTCCGGTACAACGTCTACCCGGAATCTTATTCTTCTTACAGTCCCACGAGTTTGATGCCGATAAACTTTATCAAGCAATACATGACGTGATTAACGTGCAACTTGCTGAGCTTGAGGATCTGACACTGAAAGAATGGCACCACGCTAAGTCAGTACTTAACCAGCAAATTAAGACAATTGATCGCAACTTAAGGGTTCGAAGCCAGAGACTTTGGGGCGCTATTCAACTCGCCGATACAGGGTTCAACCGCCAGCAAGAACTCCTCAGTGCGCTGGAACATTGTCAACTCAGTGACTGGCTGGAACGAATAAAACTGCGTTTAGGTGATAAATCGCAAGCGCTAAGGCTTCAAACCCAAACTCTGACCGAGTAGAATAGTCTTTGACAGTAAGTACCTCTCTCGTTATCTTAACGATATATTAACAATAAAGAGCTGCTAAAGTAGCCATTCAATAGGTTTGTCGTGAATTTTACATTGCCTATCAGAACATTATGCTCTGCTCTTTTTCTATGTATTTTGTTATCCGGAAGCTTTAGCTTTCATGTTTACGCACAGCAGTCCCCCACAGACAATTCAGTACATCAATGGACCTTTAATGATGGCTTACCCAGCAACCATGTAAATGCTATAGCCCAGGGGCCTGAAGGTTTCTTGTGGATAGCGACAGTCAGCGGCTTAACTCGGTTCGATGGCAACGAGTTCAAAAACGGTTTAGCCTTATCTGAGGCGAAGAAGCATTTGCTTCCAGATGATATCGAACATCTGTTTTTTGATACATCGGGTGCACTATGGCTCGGAACTCACAGCGGTCTGGCAAAACTTCAGTTTTCATCAGAACATGAGCTTCATACGTTCGATTTAGCGGGTCATCAGTCTGGTGAACAGATTCGTATAAAGCACATATCAGAAGATGAAAAAGGCCGGTTACTGATTGCTACAAGCAGATTAATTTACCGCCACACTCCCGGAACAAAGGTTTTTGAACCATTAAATCTAAGCTATAACGGCAGTCCCATTCAGCAAGTCAACTATATTTATCACGGAAAGAAATGGAACTGGTTAAGTACTGATAATCAGGGGTTATTTGTTTGGGACGGGTTTTCCAGCGAAGTTTTTGCGGTTAGTAAACAAAACCCAATTACAGAAAAAATACCGGGCAGCCAGCTTTATGCTGCGGTTCACTTTCAGAATCAGCTATGGCTTGCAACAGAGCAAGGTTTGATTCTGCTGGACAAAGATTTACGTTTAACCCCCCTTCCAGATTACCTTAACAACATAGAGAGAGTTAATAATTTAGCATTAACTCAGAACAATTCCGCAATTTTACTCAGTACGGCAAATGGCCTTTATGAATTACGAAATGGGAAGCTCACCCTGCTACATAACGCACCCGCAGCCGCAGCTAAAGAAATTACCCGGGGAGATGTTTTTTTCTTAACCAATAATCAGGGCGTATTTCAAATAAACACGCCTTTTGCTCCGGCTACCCTTGCTTCCAATTTCAATAAAAAGCAAAGCTCAGCAAGCATTAACATTCCGCAACTGATGCAACAAGTATCAGCAGCAATACAAGATGACAACGGTAACTGGTGGTTAGCGACCGAGTTAGGGTTAGTATTTTACGATACAGTCAATGAAGAAATCTCGGAGCTTAATCACTACCCTGATGCCCAGTTTGAGATCAATAAAATGCGTTTATTCGCAAACCAACTTTATCTTGTTGATAATTCCGGAGCCCTATATCAGTACGATATTATTAATAGAGACTGGAATTCACTGGTAACGTCAGCATTATCGGCAACGCCCGATAATTTGAACTTAACGACGTTTAACCATTCGCTTTGGCTGCATACAAAGACCGAAGCCATCGAAATAAACGCATTTGGACAAGTCTCGCAGAAAAAGGTAATTTCTGTCGATAATGAACCGTTAGACAAACCACCCCATATTGATTTAGAAAGAGTCAATAATGCTACATTTATAGCAGACTTTACGGTTCCGTTTTCAGCAGCTCCGGCAGAGTTACGCTATCGCTACAAATTGAGTCATGCAGAAAATAATTGGCAAACTTTAGAGAACAACAGGGCATCACTGCAACTATCTTCATTGCCCTCCGGATCTCATAAACTAGAAGTTCAGGTAGCTTATCGCGAAGACCGTTGGTCGCCATCGGCTGTGGCTCAGCTTGACGTGCCCGCTCCCTTTTGGAAAACGCCTTTAGCCTGGCTCGGCTACATACTTATCATTATCCTGTGCTTGTTCTCGTACTGGCTTTATCAACGCCAGCGTCAGGCGAAAATGCGCCACGACCTTAAACAATATCGGCGGCAGGCTCAAGGCGTCCTATCCAGCCGTTACCAATGCTGGGAGTGGGATCTCGAGTCAGGAGAGCTGATACGACAGAATATCTGGGACAACTGCCCTGCTTTCTCTATTGACGGTATACGGCTAGGCCTATCTGGTGGCAAGTCTAACGTGCATCCGGAAGATCTAAAACGACTACAAAAAAGCCTTGAAGACCACCTAAGTGGTGAGTCTGAGTTGTTCGAATGCAGCTATCGACTGGACAATCAGGGCAACTGGCTGTGGGTATTAGATAGAGGAAAACTTCAAACTAACGATGAACACCGAACTATGTTCGGTACCCTAAGTGACATAAGCAGTCTGATAAGCTCTGAAGAGCGAATTACGATGCTGGCTTCTTCGATTACAAATATATCTGATGGAATTTGCATCTTCGACCGGTTTTTCCGAAAACGCGAAGTCAATAATGCGTTTGAGCGAATTAGCGGCTTCAGTCGTGAACAGGTTTTAGGTCAGTTATTGACGCTTGAATGTTATCCCGAGAGCTTCGTGAATCAAATAAAAAGAGCGGTCATAAAAGAGGGAACCTGGCGGGGTGAAATCACCGATGTTAAAGCCAACGGTGAAGAGTTCCTGATGGAATTAACCCTTGATGCGGTTCGGGATGATAACGGTGAGGTGTCACTCATCGTTGCCAGTTTCTCGGATATCACCGAAAGGCGTCACACAGAAAACGAGCTTCGCCGCTTGTCGAACACCGACACTTTAACCGGCCTGCCGAATCGTTCTTACTTTCAGGTCAGTCATTCAAATCTGGTTAGGAAAAAAGTCTCACATACTTTATTGCTCTTTGATTTAGACGATTTTAAGAAAATTAACGACTCCTTAGGTCATGAGATTGGTGACCAGCTTTTATGCCAGGTTGCCGAGCGACTTATGGATATTGGCCGTCGGCAGGATACTCTTTATCGGTTGGGTGGAGACGAGTTTGGTTTGCTCATTGAAGACAGCGTGGACATAAACCTAATTGGCGATTTGGCCAACCAAATTAACCTAAAAGTGGCAGAGCCATACTTTATTGAGCAACAGGAAATTGTCATTGGCAGTTCCATTGGCATTGTACTTTACCCTCACGACGGCCAGACGTCGCAGGAGCTTTTACAGAAAGCCGATATGGCTATGTATCATGCCAAGCAGCGTGGCGGAAACTGCTATCAGTTTTTCAGCCAGTCAATGAACGAGAACGCGGTCAAACGACTTAAGCTGGAAAATGAATTAAGAGCAGCATTAAAGTCTCATAATATTCGCGTTTACTATCAGCCGAAAATAGAAATAAACTCCGGCCATATTGCCGGACTTGAGGCGCTGGCCCGCATTGAGAGTGAAGACGGCTCAATGATTAATCCGGCTGACTTCATTCCTCTGGCCGAAGAAACCGGGCTTATTATTCCACTAGGCGAAGAAGTTTTGCGGCTAGCATGCCGTGATATGAAACGCTTTATGGCTTGTCAGGGCTCACCGAAGAGCATTGCTGTGAATTTGTCTGCTCGGCAGTTTATGCAATCCAGTCTGGCCTTACAAATTGAACAAATTTTACGGGAAGAAAGTTTACACCCTCGCCATGTTGAGTTTGAGATAACCGAAGGCATGGTCATGAGCGACCCTGAACGCGCCATTACTATGATGGAAAACCTCTCAGATATGGGCGTAAAACTGGCTCTGGATGATTTTGGTACGGGTTACTCTTCGCTGTCCTACCTTAAGCGCTTTCCAATGAACAGCCTGAAAATTGATAAAGCCTTTGTTGATGACATTACCATCAACGACAAAGACCGTAATATGGTCGCGTCAATTATTGCAATGGCACATAACCTTGGCCTGAAGGTTGTTGCGGAAGGGGTTGAAACTAAAGCTCAGTTACAGACGTTAAAAAGCCTCAAATGCGAATACATTCAAGGCTTCTATTTTGCAAAACCAATGCCGGCTGATGCGTTAATTGAGTTTATTGAGCAGCACAACGAAGTAGCTGCTCAGGTTTAACGTTACTAATAAAGGCTATTGATAGAAATTCCAGCCATTTTCCAGCATTTGCTTCAACAAAGGTGCAGGCGTGTATCGTTCGCCACGTTCTGCTGCCAGCTTCTCTAGCTTATTCACTATCGTTTCAAGCCCCTGGCTGTCCATATAACGGAATGGCCCGCCAAGGAAAGGTGGGAAACCGATACCGAAAATTGCACCAATATCACCGTCGCGAGGACTGCGAATAATCTCTTCCTGCAAACAGTAAGCAGCTTCATTCAGCATGGGCAATAAACAAATATCAATAATTTCGTCCGCAGACTTGCTCTCGTTCGGATCAATATCCAGCAAAGAATACACTGAAGTGTCTACCGGCTTACCCTTTACACTCTTGCCGTATTGATAAAAGCCTTTTTGGTTTTTCTTACCTTTACGGTCGTCGTCAATCAGCTTCTCAAAAGCTTCAGGCGCTTCAAAACGATCACCCAGCTCTTTCACCAATACCGGAGCCACTTTTGCCGCAACATCGATACCAACCTCATCCAGTAAAGTAATTGGCCCTACCGGGAAACCAAATTTCACTAAGGTTTTATCGATATGCTCAATAGGCTCTCCGGCTAACAGCAAGCGCGCAGCTTCGTTCATGTAGGGCGCAAGAATTCGGTTTACATAGAATCCGGCACCATCTTTCACCACTATCGGAGTTTTACCCTGCTTCTTGGCCAGAGAAACCGTTGTGGCTATTGTCTTATCGGAAGTACCCGGATGGGTAATAATTTCCGCCAACGGCATTTTATCGACCGGAGAAAAATAGTGGAGCCCAATAACCTGTTCCGGGCGCTTGGCTTTAGCCGCTATTTGAGTAATAGGCAGTGAGCTCGTATTAGTTGCAAAAATGGTCGACTCGTCTGCGTGCTCCTCCACATCAGCAACCATTTTTTGCTTCAGGTTAAGGTCTTCAAATACCGCTTCAATAACCACGTCGGTACGCTCAAATCCACTGTAATCAAGCGAACCGCTCAGCATTAGCATGGTCTTTTCAAGCTCGGCCCGGCGCATATGCCGACGTTTCACTTTTTTATCTAGACGCTCGTAACTGTAATGTAATGCATGTCGAATTCCGTCTTCAGCGATGTCCTTGATACGTGCAGGAATACCTGCTTTAGCCGCCGTAACATAGGCAATACCGCCGCCCATCAATCCACCACCTAAAACGCCAACCCGTTTGACCGAATCAGGTTTAACGCCATCGGCGCCGGTTTCTTTTTTCATTTCTGTGGTGGCAAAGAAAATCTGGCGCAGCTGATAAGACTCTGGCGTCATTGCCAACTCACCAAAGCTACGGGCTTCCTTATCCAGGCCAGCTTCGCGGCCACGTTCAACACCTTCACGCACCGTCTGAATGATTTTATCAATTGCCGGGTAATTGCCCTGAGCTTTCTTCTGCGCCTGCTCACTGGCCTTTTTAAAGATAATGTCACGGCCAAACTTGGTCGCCTCCAGCACTTTACTAATGCCCTTAAGTGGCGGCTTAGTTGATTTTGGCTTACGTTTTAACGCGTGCTCAACGGCAACATCCAACAATATGCTTTGGGGAACAACCTCGGTGACAAGTCCTGCTTTCAAAGCCTGTTTAGCACGCAGTTCTTTACCGGTCAGGATCATCGTCAGTCCTTGCTGAACACCAACCAGTTCAGGCAGACGTTGCGTACCACCACTGCCCGGTAACAAGCCTAATTTCACTTCAGGTAAGCCCAGAGCTGTCTTGCTGTTGTCGGTACAAACTCTTACATGACAAGCCATGGCCAGTTCCAGTCCACCACCCAGGCAAGCTCCGTTAATAGCCGCAACCACAGGCACATTTAACTGCTCGATGCGATCAAACATAGCCTGCCCTTTTCGCGCCAGACTTTCTGCGTCCACGGCATTTTCACAACCGTCTATCATGTTGATATCAGCACCGGCAATAAAGGAGCCTGGCTTACCACTAATAAAAACCACACCTTTGACTGAATCATCGCTTTCTAAGCGATTCATCAAACTGCCAACTTCTTCGGCAAATGAGTCTTTTAAGGTATTCATCGACTCACCAGGGACATCAATCGTAATTACAGCGACGCCGTCGTCCCTAACTTCCATAGTGAATGCTTTATCCTGACTCATTATTCTGTCTCCACAATCATTGCTGCACCCAGGCCACCGGCAGCACAAGCGGTTGTTAAACCGACACCACCACCGCGACGGCGCAATTCATTCAAAGTCTGTGTGATCATTCTGGTACCGGTTGCGGCAAATGGATGACCATAAGCAATGGAGCCGCCCAGCACGTTAAATTTATCCATATCGATTTCGCCAATGGCTTTATCACGACCCAGCTTCTCTTGCGCAAACTTATCACTGGCAAACATCTTCATATTCGCCAATGTTTGCGCTGCAAAAGCCTCGTGCATATCAATAAGGTCTAAATCGTTTAAGCTCATACCAGCACGGTCTAAAGCAACTGGAGTCGAATAGGAAGGTCCCATCAGCATGTCTTCTTCCACCTGTAGGGCAGCAAAGGCATAACTGCGTAAGTAACCTAATACCGGCAACCCGAGTTCTTTCGCGCGGCTTTCGGTCATCATCATGACAGCAGAAGCTCCGTCAGTTAAAGGCGTGCTGTTCGCCGCAGTCACTGAACCATGCTTGCGATCAAATACCGGTTTTAATTTCGCCAGTTTTTCTATCTGACTGTCACCACGAATATTATTATCGCGGCTCAAATGCTTTTTATAAGGCTCAGGGTAAGCCGTCATTACTTCATCACTTAACCAACCAGCTTCCCATGCAGCATGAGCCTTTTGGTGCGATCTTACCGTTAGCTCGTCCTGGTCTTCACGGCTAATGTTATGCGTTTTCGCCATTTGTTCCGCCGTTTGTCCCATGCTTAGTCCGGTACTGTATTCAGCAACAGCCGGTGGTACAGGCAATAAGTCTTTAAAACCTAAACGCTTCAATATTGAAAACCGTTGCCCTAAGGTTTTTGCTTTATTTAAATCGACTAGAGCACGCGCCATACGTTTACTGACACCAATAGGTAATACCGAAGATGAATCCGCACCACCAGCTATGCCTCCACGAATATGGCCAGCCACCATAGCTTCGGCAATATTAACCGCCGACTGAAAGCTTGTAGCACACGCGCGGGACACACTGTAAGCATCAGTACCAACAGGCAAACTGGTTCCCAATACTATTTCACGGGCAATGTTAGGCGCTTCCGGCATTTGCACAACCTGACCAAACACCAGTTGCTCAACCCAGTCACCGTCAATACCGGTTTTATTCACTAATTCCTGAACAACCATTTTACCTAAGTCGACTGCGGGTATGCCGTGAAAGTCCGTTGCTTGTTTCGCAAATGGTGTTCTTATACCCGCCACAAAGGCAATTCTTTCGCCATTTACGGTTAGCAAGCGTTGTGCTGCTGTCATAATAAATCCTCAATTCAAAAACCAATGCTGGTCTGACCACAAATTATGTTACAAATTCTAGCCCGTAATAGAGCAGATTAAAACCACCGTTTTCGGTAAAGTATGCTGTATAGATTGAAATTTCGGAACAAAGACAGCATTGTTGCTGTCATTGCTATGCAGTACTGACAGCATAGTCAGTTTTCGCTGATAACGACAGCCTGGAGTAAACATGACCGCGACAGCGTTTCAAAAGCTACAAAATTACCTGAATCGGCAAGTGCTTGGACAGCCGGACTTCACTCAAAACCTTTTAATTGCCGTATTGGCTGACGGCCACCTGCTGGTAGAGGGCCCTCCCGGCCTGGCTAAAACCCGTGCAGTACAAGCTTTAGCAAAAGGTATTGAAGGTGACTTCCATCGGGTGCAGTTCACTCCCGACTTATTGCCCGCCGATTTAACCGGTACCGACATTTTTCGTCCCGAAACTGGACAGTTTGAGTTTCAACAAGGCCCTTTGTTCCATAATTTAATTCTGGCCGATGAAATTAATCGGGCTCCAGCAAAAGTTCAGTCAGCTTTACTTGAAGCTATGGCAGAACGGCAAATTACGGTTGGTCAACGTAGCTACCCGCTTTCTGATCTTTTCATGGTACTAGCAACACAGAACCCTCTGGAGCAGGAAGGAACCTATCCACTTCCTGAGGCCCAGTTGGATCGTTTTCTATTGCATTTAAAACTCGACTATCCAGATGCCGAGACTGAACAGCAAATTCTACGTCTAACCCGAGGTGAAGCCTTATCAGGTGACCTCGATATACCGACTCCGTTAACACAAAAGCAGCTATTCGACGCACGCCACGAAGTTTTGCAGCTGTATTTAGATGACGCTGTTGAGAACTATCTGGTTCAACTGATTATCGCAACACGTCAGCCGCAGCGCTACGATCAGAATTTAGCGCAATGGATAGGCTATGGTGCCAGCCCTCGTGCCACTATAGCGCTGGAGCGCTGCGCCAGAGCTAAAGCCTGGTTAGATGGTCGTGACTTTGTAACACCTGACGATGTCATTAGTGTTTTCCACAACGCTTTACGGCACCGGATTATTTTAAGTTATCAGGCAGAAGCCGACGGCGTATCACATGATCAGGTTCTTGATACGATACTGAAACTTGTACCGGCACCATAATGTTAAGAACTGAAGTTGAACAATGGCTTAAGCAGTTGCACTGCGATGGAGTCAGTCCCGGTATTCAGGAACTTCTTTATTATCGCAGCAAAATCAATGCTTTTGCGCGCCATCATAAAAGTCTTCCACGCTCAAGCCAGACAGGCCCCTTGCTAAGCAAAAGCCGTGGTCGCGGAATGGAGTTTGATGAGGTACGGCATTACCAGCCGGGCGATGATATCCGTTCCATTGACTGGCGGGTAACCGCACGAACCGGTAAAGCCCACACTAAGCTCTATCGCGAAGAAAAAGAGCGCCCGGTATTTATCTGGGTGGACTTGTCTCTGACTCAGCTTTTTGGCAGCCAATTTGTGTTCAAATCTGTTCAGGCCTGCCATTTAGCCGCGGCACTGGCCTGGCAGGCACAACATAAGGGTGATCGTATTGGAGGGCTCATTGGCAATGGCTGGCAACATCAGGAGCTAAAACCTATAGCCCGGCAAAAAGGCGTTCTACGTTTGTGTCATGCGCTTCTGGAAGTTCATAATGACAGCCTGACCCGTTGGCAAAACAAACAAAAACAGCAACAAAACACGCTGGACGATAACCTAAAGCGGATACGACAACTGGTTAAGCCTGGCAGCAGCATTCATGTTATCAGCGATTTTTATAACGCCAGCGAACGCTTTATGGATGGATTGCGCGTACTTTCCCAGCATAATTCGGTTCGTTGTTTTGGGCTTTACGACCCTATGGAGCATGAGTTACCCCAGGGGTACTCGTCGCATCCACTAGCAATTACCGATGGTCAGCAACAAGTCAGTATAAATCTAGCTGATCAACAGCAAAGAAAAACATATCAAAATGCCGCCGAGCTTCGTTGGAGCAATATTCAGCAAGAATTCAGGAAACGGAAGCTGGCTTTAACACCAATATCCAGTGCCTTACCGTTGGAACAGCAATGGGCAGAGGTAAAATAATGCAGCAACCGTCACTAAATAATCTTAATGATATTGTTGAGCCGGGAGCGGCGAGTTGGTGGCCGCCTTCGTGGCCGACAATTGCTATTGCCATAGCGCTTCTTGTCGGTACTGCTTTTTTTATTTTCTGGTTGATTCGGCGTCGACAGCAGTCGCACATACGCAAAATCGCGATCCGGCAGTTACAACAAGACAGAAACATAAGCATCGAAGAGCTTACGGTAATACTTAAGCGCACCGCGCTGGCATATTATCCCAGAGAATTCGTTGCGGAAAAGCACAGTCGCCAATGGATAAGTTTTTTGCTCACTCCTCTGTCAGAAAAGGAAAAAGCAACTTATGAATCCTTGCTTAATGAGGCTAATAAAAACTTTTATGGCATTGCTGATAATAACTTTAATCAACAATACTACGAACTCGCTCACCTTTGGCTGAGCAAAGATTTGAGCAAACAACCCGGAGCCGAAGATGTTTGAATTTGCCTGGCCATGGATGTTTTGCCTACTGCCCTTACCCGCAATTATCTGGAAATGGTTTCCGGCCGTACGTAAAAATAGCTCGGCTATACGCCTTCCCAGTACTTACGGCTTAGTTAGCGGCAGTCAGAGCTCTGGTAAACGCTGGTTATTGTTACCGCTGATGAGTTTATGCTGGATCATGCTGGTCGCTGCGGTGGCTAAGCCTCAATGGTTGGGCGAGCCGCTAGCAATTCGGGCTGAAGGACGAGAAATTATGCTGGCTGTAGACTTATCCGGCAGTATGGAAATTGCAGATATGCAATTGGAAGGCCGCTCAGTGAACCGTCTAACTATGGTTAAGCACGTTTTGAGCGATTTCATTGAACGCCGCGAAGGTGACAGGCTCGGACTGATTCTATTTGCAGACACGGCCTATTTACAGACTCCCATGACTTACGATCGCAACACCGTAAAACAGATGCTTAATGAATCTGTACTCGGCTTAGTTGGCGAACGAACCGCGATAGGAGATGCTATTGCTTTGTCTGTGAAGCGCTTTCGAGACGACGAAAAGTCAAACCGGGTACTGGTATTACTAACCGATGGTCAGAACACAGCCGGTAACCTGCCCCCTGAGCAGGCACTTGAACTGGCTCAGGCTTACGATGTAACGATATACCCTATTGCGGTCGGTGCTGAAGAAGTAGTCGTTGATAGCTTTTTCGGGCAACGAAGAGTTAATCCAAGCCGCGACCTGGACGTACCTTTAATGCAAAGTATCGCTAAACAAACTGGTGGTAAGTACTTCCGTGCTCGCAGTACCAATGAACTCGAAGAAATTTATCAACGCCTGGACAAGCTGGAACCTATTGCTGGCGACCCTCAGCAACTAAGACCTCGAGTGAGTTTATTTTACTGGCCATTGGTAATAAGTTTTCTTCTGTTTATTGCGTTAGCCATGTTGCACTATCGACCATGGGGGAGACGTTCATGAGCGAATTTCACTTATTGCGCCCCTGGTGGTTACTGGCTTTAGTTCCAGTTGCACTACTGTATTGGCGTTTACTCTACAGTCAGAAACATCAGGCCGGATGGCATCAATGGCTCCCCGGGCACCTGTCAAAAGTATTGGTTAAGTCAGGGTCACAACCGTCTCTCTGGCCTGCCCACCGTTTTTTGTTAATTTCAGTTCTGGCAACACTGGCTCTTTGCGGGCCCACCTGGGAACGACTACCACAACCGGTTTACCAGCTTGAATCGGGACAGGTCGTGATTATGGACATGTCGCCATCGGTTTTAGCCGATGATATTGCCCCTAACCGTTTAACCAGAATGAGATACAAAGCCATTGATTTAGTCCGGGCAGGACTTGATGGTGATACCGGCCTTATTGCTTACGCCGACGATGCTTTTATCATCAGTCCGCTTACTGCCGATAACCGTAATTTAATAAATTTAATCCCATCACTGTCACCCGATATTATGCCGGCGCAAGGCAGTGAACCCTTGTTAGCTTTGAAGCTGGCTGACGATTTATTAAAAAATGCCGGCTACCCTCAGGGCGATATATACTGGCTTACCGACGGCATCAGTAGTAACGAACTCAACCAACTCAGTAGTTACTTGCGTTCTGTCGATCATAGGGTTTCTATTCTGGCGGTTGGTACTGAAGAAGGTGCTGCAATTCGCGATAGCTCAGGCCGTTTATTAAAAGACAACAATCAGGTCATTATTGCCAAAACTTATCCTTCACGATTATCCGATCTGGCTTCTATTACGGGAGGAGCCTTTTCATCAGTAACCGCCGACAATCGTGATATTGATAAACTCATAAACCAGGCACCACTGACGCGTGAAGGTAAAGACGGCGATGAACAACAGCAAGGAGACGCATGGCGTGATATGGGCCCTTACGTTGCCCTCTTTATCTTACCTATTATGTTGTTTAGCTGGCGTCGGGGCAGCCTGCTTAGCCCTTTATTACTCTCTATGTTATTGCCTTTAATCGGCTTCAGTCCCAATGTGCATGCTGCACAAGAATCCGTCTGGCAGAAGCAGTTGCTAAACCGTGAGCAACGTGCACAGCGTTTATATCAAGAAGAAGAATACCAACGGGCGGCTAACCTTAGCAGAACTCCGTTTCGTCAGGGCGCTGCTCTGTACCGCGATGGTGACTATGAAGCCGCCGCCGAAGCCTTTTCTCAAAGCGATTCGGCAGAGGCGCAATATAATTTAGGTAATGCACTGGCTAAGCAGCAACAATACGATGCGGCAATAGAAGCTTACGACAACGCTTTAGAACAACGCCCTGACTGGTCCCAGGCAGCCGAAAATAAGCAACTCGTTGAGCAATTGAAGCAACAGCAGGAATCAGAAGACTCCGGCGGTTCAGACGAATCCTCCAAGGAATCAGATTCTGATAAAAACGAATCGGATAAGAATTCTGAGCAAAGTGGTGACGGCGAGGAGCAACAAAATAATCAGTCCAATAACAGTGATGGGCCCCCTAATCCTGATGAAAGGGGTCAAGAGGATGGAGAGCCGGAGCCGGAACAAAAAGAACAGGAGCCTTCTCAAGAAGAACCCCAGGAGCAGCAACGCCAGGACACAAGCCCAGAAAGCCAGGAGGAATCCAGCCAACTACTTCAACAGAAGGTCCGCGAAGGCGAGATTGACCCTGAAAAAGCCCAACAACTGGAGCAGTGGATGAACCGGGTGCCGGATGACCCAAGTATACTGCTACGTAATAAAATGCTTCTGGAGAGCCAGAAACGGCGTCAGCGCAGAACCTCAGAACCCCAGGGAGACGATAAAAAATGGTAAGAGTATGGCGACACATTATCTTATTGATGAGCTTTTTACTTGTGAGCCAACTTGCTCACGCCGATGTCTCTGAAGTTACTGCTACGGTAGACCGTAATCCGGTTACGGCGAACGAATCCTTCGTATTAACGATAACCGTTGATGACGATGTTGCTAACGACAGCTTTTCGCCATCTAAGCTACTAAAAGACTTCGTTGTAGGCAGAACATCGGTCAGTCGCCAGACATCAATGATCAACGGAAAACTTAGCAAACAGACGCGCTTTACAACCGTACTCATCCCTCAGTCCGCCGGGGAATATAAAATTCCCGAAATTAGCATAGGTGGTGTCTCGTCGGCTCCTATTTCATTGCAAGTCCTGGAACCCGGCAACAACCAGGATAACGAACAGAAAATCGCTTTTCTGGAAGCTCGCATAGACAATCAGCAAGTCTATCTGCAGCAGCCTATCACTTATGTTGCGCGGCTATTTCTTGCGGCCGACTTGAACAAAGGAAACCTAATACCGCCTGAAGCAGAAAACGCCGACATTCAGCAAATTGGCAGGGATGAAGAAAGTACAGAAATGGTGAATGGCAGGCGCTATAAGGTTTATCAGCGTGTTTACCAAATAACGCCAAGCAAGTCAGGTTCTTTAAGTATCGCAGGCGCCCGTTTCGACGGCGAAGTTTTCACTCAAGGGCAACGCTCTATCTTTTCGTCTTTCTCCAACACACAGCCTGTCAGCACCATTGCTGAAACTATCGAGGTTGAGGTGCAGGCCGTCCCTGATAGCTGGCAAGGTCACTGGTTGCCTAGCGAGCTTGTCAGTGTTTCTCAATCCGTTTCGCCTGAGCAAGAAAGTTATACCGTAGGTGAACCTTTCACTATTTCCTATATGCTGACCGCTGTTGGTGTAAAACCAGAGCAGCTACCAGACGTTCGACCAAGCTTCCCCGATACGGTGAGGATTTATCCGGATGGCGATGAGACGGATCAATTTAGTCGCAACGGCGTTATTATCTCTCAAAAAACAATAAGCTTTGCGGTCGTCCCCAATCAGCCAGGACCATTAAGAATTCCGGCACTAAATATCCCCTGGTTTAATACCAAAACGGGCAAACCTGCATCGGCGGTAACCGAAGAGCTGAACTTTTCTGTCGCAATGGGTGACGGAATGCAATCTATTCCGAAGGCAAGCAATAATGCCGAAGCTAAAGCGACTGAAGAGCAGCAGCTAAATGATGAGGAAGTAACTCAAACTGAGGCGAAAACCCAATCAGTTGAATGGAATACCTGGATAGTTAGCTTACTCGCCCTGGTACTGATTGTTTCAATTATACTGAACGCGTACCTTCTCTGGAGTCGAAGCACAAGCTCTAAGAGCAAAGTATCGACGCGTAAAACAACAGAAGATAAACCTCACAATCTAAACAAAGACAAATTATGGAGAGAGTTTCAACTAGCCTGCCGTAACAATAACGCACAAGAAGCAAAAGAGTTTTTGCTGAAATGGGCAAACCGCTATTTTGAACGCAGCTTTAATAGCATAACTGAGCTGTCTCAATATCTTTCAATAGAAAATGCATGCTCAAGCTTGCAACAAAGCCTTTATCAGCCGAAGGCTACCTCATGGCAGGATGGAAAAGTGCTTTATAAAGAAGTTAAGACCTCTATAGAAGCAAAAAAAAATATAACAACTACTAAAGACGTGTTGCCAAACTTGTACAGCAATAACGGATAAACTCACTACAATAGAAATAAAAAAGGCTCAGACTTGTCACGGTCTGAGCCTTTTTTGCGATATCAACGTCTACGGAGTTGATAAACGTTTTATATCTGCGTCCGCTTTTAAGTTATTAATAAAGGCTTGCAACATAACCTGAGCCTGACGGTTCCGCATCTGACTCTTTAACTCGTCAAGTTGGCTGTCATCAGTACTTCCTGGAGAAACTTCGGTCAGTGCAACCACAGCAGCATCTCCATTCGGTAACGCAACCGTGTTAAAGACGCTCTCATCGCTTGCTGAAGGAGACATTGAGAATAGCTCACGTACAATAGTTCTTGGGTGCTCACCATTGTTACGCTGAATGCTATCTACCCAGACAATTTCGTCGCTCACCTCTTCACCCGCTTTCCAGGCTTGCATCCATTCATTAGCCTGCTCAAGCGCTAATTGCTGAGCTTTTTCTACGCGCAGTTCGGACACTATTTTTTCACGAACTTCGTCCAGCTCTTTTACTCGCACTGGTTGATGCTCAGTTACACGTACTACCAGTGACCGATCATCTGAAGTTTCAATAATATCGCTGTTCAACTTCTCTTTAATTAACTGCTCTGAAAATAGGTTATTGAGAACAACATCGTCGCTCAAGGGCGTTGGGGCTCTGTCACGAGTGAATAAATCGGAACGGCGTACAGTGGATCCAATTTCTTCAGCAGCAGGCTCCAATGTGTCAGGTTGCTCAAAGCTAATTTCCGCCAGTTTCTGTTGTTTTTCAAAATAGCGATCTTCTGCCTTTTCGGTTAACAACTGCTGACGCACTTCGTCTTTCACTTCGTTAAATGGTGTGACTGAACCTTCGCGTAAATCGGTAAGTTTAATAATGTGGTAACCAAAGCTCGTTTCAACAACGTCTGATAAATCACCAACATTTTCTAACTCAAAAACGGAGGCATCGAAATCTTCATCCATCATTCCGGCTTCTATCCAACCTAGATCTCCGCCCTGCTCAGCTGAGAAAGTATCGTCTGAATAAGTTTGCGCTACCTCCGAGAAGTCCGCACCTTGTTTAAGTTCAGCAAGTGCTTCTTCAGCTTTCTTTTTAGCGTTATCAGTCTCGAACTCGATCAGAATATGAGAAACACGGCGCTCTTCTTCGGTCGAATATTGCTGCTGACGCTCATCATAATATTGACGCACTTCTTCATCTGAAATTTCGACTTCTGATTCAACAGCAGCTAAAGAGAGCTCAACATAGGCGACGCTGAGTTTTTCCTGAGTCCGGAACATATCTTGATTTTGCTGATAGAAGTTTTCGATATCCTGTTCTGCAATCTCTACCTGCTCTTCGAAACTTTCATTGCTTGCCACTAAAAAGCCGCCTGAACGCGACTGGCTTTGTAAGCGCATAAAGGCAATAGCTTCAGGTTCAAGCACGAACGCAGTCGCAGACAAGCCTCGTAGTAACTGATTTCGGGTCATATCCTGTTGCATCACTTTCGCGAAAGCTTCAGGGCTATAACCCGCATTACGCAAAGCCATCAGGTAGACATCGTTATCAAATTGTCCTGCTGTACGAAATTGAGAAATATCACGGATTGCAGCTTTTACCTGCTCAGGGCTCACTCTCATCCCGTTATCTTCAGCGTATTGCACTAAAAGCTCTTGTTCGATGAGTTGCTCTAATACTCCACTGCGTAAATTACGCATATAATCTGGATCGGAAGTAATAGCAGAAAACATATCACCAAACTGCTCTTGCAAGCGACTACGCTCATTTTCATAAGCACGATCGTAGTCACTACGAGGAATTTCTTCTCCATTAACTTTTGCGACAGCATCTTCTGTGTCACTAGTGATATAACCACCAACACCTGCTAATGCAAAAGTTAGAATGATTAACACAAGAATGGCCTTAGCAGTATAACTCTGCGAGCCTTCCCGAATCCGCTCTAACATAATAAGGCTTTCCTTATTTAACCTGAATAAACAACGTCACATTATAAGGTGATTCGTCTTAAAACTCACCATTCATACAAAAAAATAACCCGAGGTTTTATAAACCTCGGGCTACTATTATTATTCTTTAAAAAAAGCGCTAATGCGCTTTAATTAATTTACTGCGTCTTTCAGTGCTTTACCTGCTTTAAAAGAAGGAACTTTAGCAGCAGCGATCTGAATAGTCTCACCCGTTTGAGGGTTACGACCAGTACGAGCAGAACGCTCACGCACGCTAAACGTACCGAAGCCAACTAATGCGACTTGGTCATCTTTTTTTAGAGCATCAGTTACTGCATCGATCATAGAGTCCAGAGCACGACCAGCAGCAGCCTTAGAAATATCTGCACCTGCCGCGATTTTGTCAATAAGCTGAGACTTGTTCACAGTATCATCCCCTTAGATTGTTATTATCAAGTTTCCGTGGTTCCATTCGGATTTTAAAATGGGCCAGAACGGTTATATCAAGCTTGATTTAATTGTTCAAGCACCATTAGTCCAAATGGCTTTCCTATCCAGCTGTTCGTATGTCATACATGTGAATCAGCTATAAACTCTAGGCTACCACAGTCTTTTAGATTGAAAACCCTTTTTACTCACTTTTTAACGAAAAAATGCGGTCTGAAGCATGATTTCTCATCCGCAGACCGCATTCTAGTGCTTGAATATGACTTTAGTATTATATTGCTGGTTACTCCTTAACCAAAGCAACATCCAATACTTCATCAATCCATTTTACCGGCTGAATCACTAAGTCCTGTTTTACGTTGTCAGCAATTTCTTTCAAGTCGCGTTCATTTTCTTTAGGAATTAACACATGCTTGATTCCACCACGGTGCGCAGCCAGCAATTTCTCTTTTAAACCACCAATGGCCAGCACTTCACCGCGCAACGTAATTTCGCCCGTCATTGCTACATCAGAACGAACAGGTTTACCGGTTAACGATGACACCATAGCTGTCACCATAGCAATACCTGCACTGGGCCCATCTTTCGGTGTAGCGCCTTCTGGCACATGCACGTGAATATCGCGTTTTTCATGGAAGTCTTCCGCAATGCCCAGCTTGTCAGCACGGCTACGAACCACTGTCAGAGCAGTTTGAATCGACTCCTGCATAACATCACCCAGGGAACCTGTGGTGGTTGTCTTTCCTTTACCAGCTACATTAGTAGCTTCGATAGTCAGCAAGTCTCCGCCAACTTCAGTCCATGCTAAGCCAGTAACCTGACCGACTTGATTCGCTTCTTCAGCTTTGCCGTAATCAAACCGTTGCACGCCCAAATAGTCGCTAAGATTGTCGCCGGTAATCTCAACATGTTTTATCGATTTATCCAGCAAAATTTGCTTAACCGATTTACGGCACAAGCGCGACAGCTCACGTTCGAGGTTACGCACCCCGGCTTCGCGGGTGTAATAACGAATAATGCCAATAATTGCACTGTCCTGAACCGTAATTTCTTTTTCTTTTAAACCGTTACGGCCAATTTGCTTGGTTAACAAATGTCGCTTCGCAATATTCAGCTTCTCTTCTTCGGTGTAACCCGACAAGCGAATCACTTCCATGCGGTCTAATAATGGCGCTGGAATATTCATACTGTTAGATGTCGCCACAAACATGACATCTGACAAATCGTAATCGACTTCAAGATAATGGTCATTGAAGTTAATGTTTTGCTCAGGATCCAGTACTTCTAGCAATGCTGAAGCCGGGTCACCGCGCATGTCAGCCGACATTTTGTCAATTTCATCTAACAGAAACAGTGGATTACGAACGCCAACTTTTGACATTTTTTGAATCAGTTTACCGGGCATAGAGCCAATATAAGTACGACGGTGACCTCGTATTTCTGCTTCATCGCGTACGCCCCCTAGCGCCATGCGCACATACTCACGCCCCGTCGCCTTCGCTATCGACTGTCCAAGCGAGGTTTTACCGACACCTGGAGGACCTACTAAACAAAGAATCGCACCTTTCACTTTGGTGGTTCGTTGTTGTACCGCAAGATACTCAATAATACGTTCTTTAACTTTCTCTAGCCCGTAGTGATCAGCATCTAAAACTTTTTCAGCATGAGCTAAATCTTTCTTAATACGCGAACGTTTCTTCCATGGAACCGATACCATCCAGTCTATATAGCCGCGCACGACAGTCGCTTCCGCTGACATGGGTGACATCATTTTTAATTTTTGTAACTCAGCTTCAGTCTTTTTCTTCGCTTCTGCCGGCATCTTGGCGTCATCGATTTTCTTCTGTAACTGCTCAAATTCATCGACGCCATCTTCGGTTTCACCCAGCTCTTTCTGAATGGCTTTCATTTGCTCATTCAAATAATATTCGCGCTGGCTTTTTTCCATCTGTTTTTTAACGCGGCTACGAATGCGCTTTTCCACCTGCAGAATATCAATCTCACCTTCCATCAGAGCCATCAGATGTTCGATGCGCTCCCGAATGTCAGTAATTTCAAGAATGGCCTGCTTTTCTGCAAGTTTCAGCGGCATATGAGCAGCCATTGTGTCCGCTAAGCGATCGCCGTCTTCAATGCCGGACAGAGACGTCAGTACTTCCGGCGGTATCTTCTTATTTAGCTTTACATAGCCTTCGAACTGATTCAGTGCCGAACGAATAAGAATCTCTTCTTCTTTTTCCGGTAACTCTTCCGCGGCCAGATAATGAATACTAGCCTGAAAGTATTCTTCGTTATCCTGCAATTCATCCAGCTGCGCCCGTTGCTTACCTTCAACCAGCACTTTAACGGTGCCATCGGGTAGTTTCAGTAGCTGTAGAACCGTCGCAACTGTACCTACCTGATAAATATCCTCAGTAGTAGGTTCATCCACAGAAGCGTCTTTCTGAGCCGCCAGAAAAACTTGTTTATCTTCATCCATAGCGGCTTGTAAGCATCGAATCGACTTTTCCCGACCGACAAACAGTGGTATCACCATATGCGGGTATACCACGACATCTCTCAACGGCAGAACCGGCATCGTTAATTGTTCGGTGCGCTCTTCGCTCATTAAATTCTCTCCCGACCTAGGTTTACTTTGTAATATGCGGTCTTTACCTGAAAGTTCAATCCTTGACAGAAAAAAAGGGCCTTTCCGGCCCTTTTTCGAACACTTTTAATACAGTTTCGGATTATTCGCCCGAAGCCTGCTTATTTTTCTGCTGATTCGCGTAAATTAGAATAGGATCGGATTCACCAGCGATTACCGACTCATCCACCACAACTTTCGCGACCCCTTCAATAGAAGGCAGTTCATACATAGTGCCCAGCAGAACACCTTCCACAATGGAACGTAGACCACGAGCACCTGTTTTGCGAGCCATAGCCTTTTTCGCGATAGCTCTTAAAGCATCTTCACGAAACTCCAGTTCAACGTCTTCCATTTCAAACAAAGCTGAATATTGCTTGGTTAACGCATTTTTTGGCTCACGCAAAATTTCAATCAACGCTTCTTCATCCAGCTCATCTAGCGTGGCTACAACCGGTAAGCGACCAATGAATTCGGGAATCAAGCCATAGCGAACCAAATCTTCCGGTTCCACTTTAGCAATGATTGCCCCTTCTTCACTTTGCGTCTTACTCTTCACTTCTGCGCCAAAACCAATACCTGTTCCGGTAGACAAGCGTTGCTCGATAACTTTATTCAAGCCAGCAAAAGCACCGCCACAGATAAACAGAATTTTTGATGTGTCGACTTGCAGAAACTCTTGTTGAGGATGTTTCCGACCGCCTTGTGGCGGCACAGAAGCAACTGTTCCTTCAATCAGTTTCAGTAAGGCTTGTTGTACACCTTCGCCACTGACATCGCGAGTAATCGACGGATTGTCAGATTTACGTGAAATCTTATCAATCTCATCAATATAGACAATACCACGCTCTGCTTTCTCAACGTCGTAATCACACTTCTGTAAAAGCTTTTGAATTATGTTTTCAACGTCTTCGCCAACATAACCCGCTTCAGTTAATGTTGTTGCATCTGCCATAGTAAATGGCACATCCAAATAACGCGCTAAGGTTTCAGCCAGGAAAGTTTTTCCTGAGCCTGTCGGACCAATTAGCAGGATATTACTTTTGCCAAGCTCAACTTCCTGCTTGGCTGAACCGCGTAAGCGTTTGTAGTGATTATAAACGGCTACCGACAACACCTTTTTGGCGCGATCCTGACCAATAACATAGTCATCCAAATGCTTACGGATAGCTTTTGGCACAGGCAACTCATCCTGATCCGGAACCGGAGACAGTTGATGAATTTCTTCTTTTAGAATGTCATTGCATAGCTCAACGCATTCATCACAAATGAATACGGACGGTCCTGCAATAAGCTTCTTAACTTCGTGCTGACTTTTGCCACAAAAAGTGCAATATAGCGGCTTATCGCCGTCACCTTTGGACTGATCCGTCATGCTTTTCTCCTAACTGCTCTGCGCCAACTCAGGACTCTTCGCCACGCTGACGTAAAATACCATCAACCAGGCCGTAATCGATTGACTCTTCTGCCGATAAAAAGTGATCGCGATCAGTGTCTCTGGCCACTTTCTCGTAATCCTGACCTGTGTTCTCCGCTAACATACGGTTTAAGCGCTCTTTCAGATCCAAAATTTGTTTCGCATGAATTTCAAAATCTGACGCTTGTCCCTGGAATCCACCCAACGGCTGGTGAATCATCACTCGGGAATTAGGTAAACAATAACGTTTACCCTGAGCACCACCAGCCAATAGGAACGCGCCCATACTGGCCGCTTGGCCCATACATACCGTGCTAACATCCGGCTTAATAAAGCGCATGGTATCGTAAATAGCCATACCCGCTGTCACTACCCCACCAGGCGAATTAATGTAAAGGTAAATGTCTTTATCAGGATTATCTGATTCTAAAAACAGTAGCTGAGCCACAATGAGATTGGCCATGTGGTCTTCTACCTGACCACAACAAAAAATGACACGTTCTTTTAAGAGACGTGAATAGATGTCGTAAGAGCGCTCACCTTTCGAAGTCTGCTCGACGACCATAGGGACTAGCTGTGCCATTGGATCCTGAATATCGCTCGACATGTTTTATAAAGCTCCTGAAATAAAAATGGCTCGTATGAGGTCATACGAGCCATTAAACCAAGCTGTAGCGGGACCCGTCAAGGATTCCGTTACACTAGATTACTGCTGCTTCGGATTCATGATGTCATCAAAGCTCGCTTTTTTATCTTTAACCGAGGCTTTTTCCAACACGAATTCGATTGCTTGCTCTTCCAACGCTAAGTTACGAACTTGCTGCATCATATCGTTGTTTGACTTGTAGTATTCCACAACTTCCTGCGGGTCTTCATAAGCAGAAGCTGCCGTTGCGATGATTTCATCAACTTTCTCATCATCAGCTTTAAGCTCGTTACCACGAATCACTTCACCTAATAACAAACCAACTTTAACACGCTCTTTCGCTTGTTCTTCGAACAGCTCCGCCGGCAAGTCAGGCATTTGTTCAACATTACCACCGAAACGTTGAGCCGCTTGCTTACGCAACTGGTCAATTTCCTGGTCGATCATTGATTTAGGCAGTTCAACGTCGTTGTTTTCAACAATACCTTTCAGTACTTGTTCTTTAACTTTTGCTTTCACTGCGTTTTTCAGCTCGCGTTCCATATTTTTGCGAACTTCTTCTTTCAACGCTTCAACGCCGCCTTCTTTCACACCAAACAATGCAACGAACTCATCGTTTAGCTCTGGCAGGTCACGTGCTTCAACTTTCTTCGCGGTTACCACGAATTGCGCTTCTTTACCTTTCAGGTTTTCAGCGTGATAGTCTTCCGGGAAAGTGACTTCAATAGTCTTTTCTTCGCCCGCTTTAATTCCTTTGATTTGATCTTCAAACCCAGGAATCATGCGACCTTCGCCCAGCTCAAGCGCGAAGTCGTCAGCTTTACCGCCTTCAAATTCTTCACCGTCAATAGAACCAACGAAATCCATAGTGACACGGTCACCCTTTTTGGATTTACGCTTAACTTCTTTCCAGTCAGCATGTTGTTTCTGCAACGTTTCCAGCATGTTGTCGACGTCTTTCTCAGTGACTTCAACAGCAGGCTTTTCAACTTTTACTTTGTCCAGGTTCTGTACTTCTACTTCTGGATACACTTCGAACGTAGCCGTGAACTCAAGATCTTTACCTGGCTCATTGACTTTAGGTTCAATTGCAGGTGCGCCAGCAGGGTTCAGTTTTTCCTGCATAACAGCTTCAAAGTACTTACTTTGCATGATACTTGACGCTGCACGTGAACGGGCTTCGCGACCAAACAGCTTTTGTAATACGTTTGGCGGAATTTTTCCTTTGCGGAAACCATTCACACGACGATGGCGATATTCTTCTTTTAATAAGCGTTTTACTTCGCTATCAATTGTATCTGCCGGGACTGTAACAGTCACACGACGTTCTAAACCTTGAGTTGTCTCTACAGAAACCTGCATTGCTTCATTACCTCGGTTTCAATCAATGAATGTTACTCGCATCAACTTATCATTATAAAAATGAGATACGGCAACGGCGTTGACCTTTAAAAATGACGCAGCATTATAGCGAGGTGACCGCCCGGAGTCGAGCCCCCGAGCGGCAATTTTTAGGCTTCACTTTAACGGAAGGAAAAATAACTAAGATTTATCTTTAAGCTCAAGGAGTAGATTGTTGATTTCGCCCAGTTTATCCGGTTTATCCCCGGCCATATTTTCTTGATCGGCGACTTCGGTTTCCAATTCATCATAACGCCACTGCGTCAGCACTTCGATTTTCTGCTCGTTTGAAAGCTCAGGATCATTTGCCACGTCTTGCGGAGAATCGAACGCTTCAGCGGGATTCTTTAAACTTTTCTTAAAGTCCATAACAATAGCTCCAGCCAAGGATTAACAACAAAATCTTTTGATTAAGTATTAGATAAATGTAGCAGTAGTGGCTGAAAAGAAAAAGGGGGAATTAGTGTAATGGTCGGCGATGCAGGATTTGAACCTGCGACCCCTTGGACCCAAACCAAGTGCGCTACCAAACTGCGCTAATCGCCGAAATACAGGATGTTACTTCAAAAGAAATGGGGTGGATGATGGGACTTGAACCCACGACAACCGGAATCACAATCCGGGGCTCTACCAACTGAGCTACACCCACCACTGAGTGATTTCTTTGGCGCGTTATGGCGCACCCGGCAGGATTCGAACCTGCGACCCACGGCTTAGAAGGCCGTTGCTCTATCCAACTGAGCTACGGGCGCATATCGAACCAATAAACCGTCAAGAGAATGGTCGGCGATGCAGGATTTGAACCTGCGACCCCTTGGACCCAAACCAAGTGCGCTACCAAACTGCGCTAATCGCCGAATTTCTCCGAAAGCCGTGTCATACGCAGCTTTTAAAAACACTATTGCTGGTCGACAACGGTGGCGAATATTACCTGCTGAAGACTGACCCGTCAAACTTTTTTTCGGTTATCAGTGCCGACTGGCTACTTTTGCAACAACCTGACGACTAAACCAACAACCGGTGACATTCAGGGCAGAAAAAAGTTACAATACAACTTATATATCACCTTGAATTCTCTCATCTTTGGGAACGTCATTATGCCAGCTCAAATTATCGATGGTAAAACCATCGCTGCCACTGTTCGCCAGGCGGTTAAACAGCAAGTAAAAGAACGCATTGATTCCGGATTACGGGCACCAGGGTTAGCTGTTGTTCTGGTCGGAAGCGACGCCGCTTCAGAAGTTTACGTGGGCAACAAGCGCCGTGCCTGTGAAGACGTTGGTTTTCGTTCGTTTGATTACGACTTACCAATAACCACAACACAGAAAGAACTTGAGAAGCTCATTGAAGAGCTGAACGATGACGACGCCGTAGATGGTATTTTAGTTCAGCTTCCGTTGCCTGCGGGTCTGGATGCCACACCAATTTTAGAAAGAATTCGCCCGGATAAAGATGTCGATGGCTTCCATCCATTCAATATTGGACGTTTGTCACAACGTATCCCGGCTTTGCGCCCCTGTACCCCCAAAGGTATTATGACACTGTTAGAGCACACGCACGTTGACTTACACGGCTTAAACGCAGTGGTTGTCGGGGCATCGAATATTGTTGGTCGTCCAATGAGCCTGGAGTTATTACTGGCAGGAGCAACAACGACGGTGTGTCATCGCTTTACCAAAGACTTATCCGATCATGTCAAGCGTGCTGATATCGTTGTTGTTGCGGTAGGCAAAGCGGAGTTCATTCCTGGCGAGTGGATTAAACCTGGCGCCATCGTCATAGATGTAGGAATGAATCGCCTGCCCGATGGTCGATTAACCGGTGACGTGGAGTTCTCTGTCGCTGCCGAGCGAGCCGGCTGGATCACTCCTGTTCCCGGTGGCGTTGGCCCCATGACAGTTGCCTCGTTAATTGAGAACACATTGCAGGCCTGTGTCGATTATCACGACGTTCGTTAAATTTTATTGCTGTCGGTAGCCGCTTAACATGACATGTTGAGCGGTATTCGATAACCCCCACAACGGTTTATCAAATAAAGTACTTCGGCCTGCACAGTAAGTCGCGGCTTTTGAATCTGAGACTAAACTCTGTGTTGCCGCCAGAAAATCAGCAGCAATTGGAATTTCCAGTGGCAAGCACCAATAAGTTTCAATAACCAAAACGCGTGCCTGATGCCATTCCTCGGAGGCATTATCGCCAGCCCGTGCATGATAATGGTCAACCGAAATTTCCAGTACGTCTTTTTGCAATTCGTTATCCCAGCGCCAGTCCGAAAACTGGCGAAAATCATCAGTACTGGGTGACAGAACCTTTAATTGTCCAAAGCGCGAGAAATGAAGTCGCTGTTTAGCTATAGCCTCAGCTGCGGCGGCTATTTTGTTATCTATGTTCAGTTGTGGTTTTAAACCGGCCATTCCTGCCGCCAGCGTGTTCACCATGGCATTATTGTTACCATGGTTAAGACTTCCTGCCCTCACCGCATACTGATTCGCTACTGTAAGTGTTTGCTGCGCCCACCAAATAAAGAGAGCCTGAATAAAAGTAAAAACGCAGGCGACAATAACAGGCCAAACGACCAGCAACTCAACACTCGCCTGCCCGGATTGTTTTTTCAATATTTTAACGGGGTTCAGAAAAGAAAAACCCGCTGCCGGAAAAGCAGCGGGAAGTGTTATGCTCAAGCGAGACAATAACATGAGGACCTCCGTGTCCGGTGTGCCGTGTCCTTCAATAGACACGGCACTATGTTAGTCCTGCTTTTATATTTTAACTATTGGCAAAATGAGTGTTTGCTCGTAAGCCTTTAACTACTTTTCTTCTACCTGCCATTTACCACTGCGGTAAAAAGCCTTCCAGCCCGTTTGTTTCTTCTTAATTTCAGTAACAACGTACTGTTCTTTGTGCTTTCTTGAAAAACGAACAATAGCATCATTACCGTCATCATCTTCTTTCGGGGCTTCAGCCAGGTACTTGAACTTTTCCGGTAAACGATCTTTAAACTTAGCCAGTTCTTTTACCGTAACTGCCCGAGTTTCTCTCGATTTAGGGAAGGTATTGGCCGACAGGAAAATACCGGAGGCACCGTCTCTTAGCACAAAGTAAGCATCCGACTCTTCACAAGGTAACTCAGGCAACGGCACTGGGTCTTCTTTCGGTGGCGCAGCTTCCCCGCTTCGAAGTAATTTTCGGGTGTTTTTACACTCACTGTTAGTGCAGCCGAAGTACTTACCAAAACGTCCCGTTTTTAACTGCATTTCAGAACCACACTTATCGCATTCAATGGTGGGTCCGTCATACCCCTTAATGCGGAAAGTCCCCTCTTCAACCAGTTGACCGTCACATGTTGGGTTGTTACCACAAACATGAAGCTTACGCTTTTCGTCAATAAGGTAACTGTCCATTGCGGTGCCACACTTAGGGCAACGCTTTTTGGCACGAAGCGCTTCTGTTTCGCGCTCTTCTTCGTCAGTCACCTCTATCGCTTCTTCGCCCGGTGTCAGGTTAAGCGTTTTGGTACAACGTTCTTTGGGCGGTAAGTTATAGCCAGAACAGCCAAGGAATACGCCCGTGGACGCTGTTCTTATTCCCATTTTACGACCACACTCAGGGCAATCGATATCGGTAAGAACCATGCTGTTCTCACGCATGCCGCCCTCAGTCGGTTCCAGTTCTGCTTTTTCCAGGCGCTCTTTAAAGTCTGCATAAAACTTATCCAGAGTCTCTTTCCAGTCACGTTTCCCGGCAGCAATATCATCCAGCGCCTGTTCCATTTCTGCCGTAAAGTTATAATTCATTAGCTCAGTGAAGTTCTCAATCAACCGATCATTGACAATTTCACCCATTTTCTCGGCAAAGAAACGACGGCTCTCCACCCGAACATAACCGCGATCCTGAATGGTAGAAATAATTGAAGCATAAGTTGATGGACGACCAATGCCTCGTTTCTCCAGTTCTTTGACCAGAGAAGCCTCACCATAACGCGCCGGTGGCTTAGTAAAGTGTTGTTCCGGATTCAGTTTCTCCAGCTGTAATGCATCGCCTTTTTTCACATCAGGCAAGGTCGCATCACCGTCTTTTTTACTACTGGCCGGAGGCATCACCTTAGTCCAACCGGCAAACCGCATCACACGTCCGCGAGCTTTCAATTCAAAATCGCCGGCGGTTGCCGTCAGAGTGGTACTATCGTATCGAGCCGGTACCATTTGGCAGGCCACAAACTGACGCCAAATCAACTCATACAAACGCTGCGCGTCTCGCTCCACAGAAGCCAGTGACTCTGACTTAACCTTCACATCTGACGGACGTATCGCTTCGTGCGCTTCCTGTGCGTTACTTTTTGCACCATAGCGAACAGGATCGTCCGGTAAATAATTTTTACCAAAGTCCTTGGTAATTAATTCACGACAAGCATCGACAGCCTCAGAACTTAAATTGGTTGAATCGGTACGCATGTACGTAATGTGGCCTGCTTCATACAGACGCTGAGCCATCATCATGGTTTTCTTAACGCCAAAGCCTAATCGGGTACTGGCGGCTTGCTGCAGAGTCGAGGTAATAAAAGGCGCACTGGGTTTACTGGACGTTGGCTTATCTTCACGCCCGGTAATTTCATAGCCGGCTTTTTTCAGTAGTGCTAAAGCTGCGTCCGTTTCCTGTTTATTGGACGGACGGAAGTTCTTACCAGCCTGCTTCATCACCTGCATGCGCAGAGACTCGTCCGCAGGCGTGTTTAAGTCTGCATGAACGTCCCAGTACTCTTCCGGTACAAAGGCTTTAATTTCACGCTCACGTTCAACCACAAGCCTTACAGCGACAGATTGGACACGTCCTGCTGACAACCCTCGGGCGATTTTCTTCCACAACAAGGGCGACACCATAAAACCAACGACCCGATCCAGGAAACGTCGGGTCTGCTGCGCATTAACCCGGTCGGTGTTCAGCTCTGCCGGATGTTGAAAAGCTTCTTGAATGGCTTTTTTCGTTATTTCGTTAAACACCACGCGTTTATATCGCGAGTCATCACCACCAATAAGTTCCCGCAAGTGCCAGGCTATCGCCTCTCCCTCGCGGTCCAAATCCGTTGCCAGAATAATTTCATCTGACTTTTTGGCTAACTGTTTTAGCTCTTTAACGACTTTTTCTTTTCCCTGCAGAACCTCGTAATGCGCTTCCCAGTCATTTTCCGGGTCAACCCCCATACGAGCAATCAGTCGCTTATAATCACGTTCTTTCTGGTATTTTGCCTTAGCATCCGGCGACATCTTGCGTACTTCTGCAGCCGGCTTACTCTTTATTGTCTCAGTGGCACGGGTAGGCAGATCACGGACATGACCAACACTGGACTTAACGACAAAGTCCTTACCTAAATACTTATTAATCGTTTTGGCTTTTGCCGGAGACTCGACAATGACGAGCGATTTTGCCATAGAATAATCGTTCTCTTGTTGTAGATGACCGTGTATATACGTGCTAACAGTAACAATTACAAGTGCAATTGCTCTTTAGCGGCCTTTTTTAGGTATATCGGTTATCGCTTGCAGAAACAACCGCAACTCGGTTATTTGATAAAAATTCGCACAAGTTAAATAAACAGTCACAATTACGTTAGCAAGCCAAAGTCCAGAAAAATAAAGGCTTTCAAGGCCGTTTTAAAACAGTATAATGGCAATTAAGTTTCTATTTTTAGGTGCACGATACGTGCAGGGAGTATCGACAAGTGAGCATGCAACACTTCGAAGTCAACTATGACGGTTTGGTTGGGCCAACTCATAACTACGCTGGACTGTCGTTCGGCAACGTTGCCTCTTTAGCCAATGCAAAAGCAACATCCAGTCCCAAACATGCTGCCCTGCAAGGTCTGAAAAAAATGAAAGCCTTGCACGATATGGGAATGAAGCAAGGTGTGTTGGCGCCACAGGAACGCCCGGATATTTTTGCATTACGCCGCCTGGGCTTCCACGGTACTGATTCCGAGGTTTTATACCGTGCAGCAACCGAAGCGTCCGCCATATTTCAGGCCGTTTGCTCCGCTTCCAGTATGTGGACAGCCAATGCCGCGACAGTTTCGCCCAGTGCAGACACAGCAAATGGGAAAGTGCATTTCACTCCGGCGAATCTGACCAATAAGTTTCACCGTTCGTTAGAACCACAAACCAGTGGCCGTATTCTGCAGGCAATGTTCAATAATGGTCGTTATTTTGAGCATCACACCCACCTGCCGGACAATGAACATTTTGGTGACGAAGGTGCCGCGAACCACACCCGTCTGTGTCGTGAATATGGTCATGCCGGAATTGAGCTCTTTGTTTTTGGCCGTTACGCCTTCGACAGTTCTAAACCAGCACCTAAGCGCTTCCCGGCAAGACAGACTCTGGAAGCCTCTCAGGCAATTGCCCGGTTGCATGGTTTAAGTGAAGACAACACCGTTTACATTCAGCAGAACCCCGATGTTATTGACCAGGGCGTATTCCATAATGATGTTATCGCGGTCGGTAACCAGAATGTGCTTTTTTATCACGAGCAGGCCTTTACTGATACCGAGTCGAAATTAGCAGAAATTCAACGTAAATTCGGCGAACATCCGCTACATTTCATTAAAGTTGCTACAGAACAAGTGAGCATTCAGGACGCAGTAAATACCTACTTATTCAATACTCAGTTAATTACACCGCCCGACGGCCAAATGACCATTATCGCGCCTACCGAGTGCCAGGAAAACGATAATGTCCGTTCCTATCTTGAACAGTTGACGCAAAGCGCTGACAGCCCAATTAAGCGGGTTGAGTACTTTGACGTGAAGCAGAGTATGCGCAACGGTGGCGGTCCAGCCTGTTTGCGTTTACGTGTTGCTTTAAACGATGAAGAAATAGCGGGTGCAAACCAGAATTGCCTGATGTCTGAAGGGTTATTTAATCGTTTGAATCAATGGGTAGAGAAGCATTACCGTGATGAGTTAGCAGTCGACGATTTACGTGACCCGGCGCTACTGGAAGAATCGCGCACGGCACTTGATGAGTTAACACAAATTATGAAGCTGGGTTCGGTGTACCCATTCCAGCAAGACTGAGCGCCCAGCGCTCAGTCTTTTATTTCAGAATGAATTAATCGTTGTCGTTGTGAAGTTCGAGGTTGGCGTCTTCTGAGCCGTCACGATCGGACCTTGCAACGTCATTACGTGCCGCATGCAAACGATCTAAGTACTCCTGGCTCACATCACCCGTTACGTATTCACCACTGAATACCGACGTATCAAAACGTTTAATTGATCGGTTCTCTGCTCCTACTGCTTCAATTAAGTCGTCAAGATCCTGATAAATGAGACCATCAGCTTTAATTATGTCACGAATTTCCGTTGCTTCACGTCCGTGACCAATCAGCTCGTTAGCGCTTGGCATATCAATACCGTAAACGTTCGGGAAGCGAATTTCCGGAGCCGCTGAAGCAAAATATACTTTTTTCGCACCGGCTTCACGAGCCATTTCAATTATCTGTTCTGACGTTGTTCCACGTACAATTGAATCATCAACCAGTAGGACATTTTTACCACGGAATTCCGCGCTAATGGCATTTAACTTTCGGCGTACTGATTTACGTCGCTGAGTCTGTCCCGGCATAATAAAGGTACGACCAATATAACGGTTTTTCACAAAGCCCTGGCGATAAGGTAAGTCCAGCACGCTGGCTATCTCTAAAGCGATATCACAGCTGGTTTCAGGAATTGGAATAACCACATCAATATCGAGTTCGCCGTAATCACGCTTTATCTTCTCGCCCAGCTTACGGCCCATATTAACCCGAGAGGCATAGACCGAAATGCCATCAATAAACGAGTCGGGACGCGCAAAGTACACGTACTCAAAAATACACGGACAATGTATTGGCTTATCAGCGCACTGACGAGAATACAGCTTGCCATCGTTTGTAATATAAATAGCTTCGCCAGGCTCGACATCGCGCATATATTTAAAACCGGTGCCGTCAATGGCAACGCTTTCAGAGGCAACAATGTACTCTTCGCCGTCTTCGGTATCACGTTTACCCAGGGCTAAAGGACGAATGCCCCATGGGTCACGGAATGCAACCATGCCATGACCGAGGATCATTGCTACCACGGCATAAGAACCACGAACCTGACGGTGAACCGCGGTCATGGTGCGAAAAACGTCTTCTTCGCTCAGCGTTAAACTCTCGTTTTTATCCAGCTCATTGGCAAAAATGTTCAGCAAAATTTCCGAATCAGAAGTGGTATTAATGTGGCGACGGGCCGTTTGAAACAAATGTTCCTGAACGTCAGCAGCATTAGTTAAGTTACCGTTGTGCGCCATGGCAATACCAAAAGGCGAGTTAACATAGAATGGCTGCGCTTCTGCTGAGCTCGAACTTCCGGCCGTAGGGTAACGCACATGACCAATACCGACATTACCCGACAAGCGGTGCATGTGACGTGTATGGAACACATCCCGCACCAATCCGTTGGCTTTTCTTAAACGCAAAGTACAGTGCTCATCAACTGTCATAATACCAGCGGCGTCCTGGCCACGATGTTGAAGCATGGTTAACCCATCGTAAAGCGCTTGGTTAACAGGCTGCTTACCAACAATACCAACAATACCACACATGTCTTTTCACCTTTTTATACAGGTTGAGGGACTAAAAAACTGGAGCTGTTTTCCAGATAGCTGAAAAACCACTGAATAAATACACCGAAATGAGGAATTAACACGGACTCCTTCCACCAGTCACTGGAAGATAACGTAGTAAAAGAGTCTATAAAGAATAATAACGCACTGACAATTAGCACTCCGCGTAAAGCGCCAAACACCAGACCAAGCACCCGGTCGGTTCCGGACAAGCCGGTGTGATGAACTAATTGAGACAGAATATAGTTGATAATAGCGCCCAGAATAAGTGTCGCTACGAATAATGCGGCAATAGCGGCAGCGTTTCTGACCAACGGATCATCAATTTGGGTAAAGTATACCGCAAGATCTTCGTAGAACTGACTAGCGATAAAAAAAGCTGCTATCCAGATGGCCAGAGATACGGCTTCTTTAACGAACCCTCTTACCAGGCTGATAAGCGTAGAAAGGCCGATAACAATAATAATGGCGTAGTCAATCCAGAGCATAATGACTCACAATTGCTGGGCTAAAGACGCGGGCGATTTTAACAGAATGCGATTCATAATGTGATTTCTTTTCGCATATATTGCAAAACTTATGGCCGGTAGGTAATGACCTTACCTTCAAGGCCAGTTAGCTCTTTTAACGGCGTCAGTTGCTTTTCTAGTTCTGTTTTTGACGTATCCGGACCAACCAATACACGGATCAAAGAACCTCCGGACGTCTCTTGAGAGTATGCGGCAAAGCCTTTTGCCTGTAGCTGTGAAATAAGCCGCTTAACACTATCTTCCTGGCTAAAAGCACCTAACTGAATAACCCAGGCTTTACCATCGACCGCGAACTCGGCTGGCTCACGTGGTGGAGCTTGTACGTTGCTGTCCTCCTGAACCGAAGCGGCCTCATCTGCCGTTTTCTCAACATCTGATGATGCTTCTTCAACCGTAACGGGTTCTGCTACAGTTGTATCTGATAGAGTTTCCGGCTTCTTCAGCTGCTCCTCTACTGCGGGTTTTAATGGAATGGTTTCCATTGGTTCCACAGGCTCTTTCTTTTCGCCATCAAGCACATCTGGAATAATGATCACGGCTAACGCCACAAGTATTAAAGTGCCAACGAGACGATTTTGTAGAGGACTGGACAAAGCTCAAGCTCCTTTTAGATACGCGTTAATTCTCGCTACAGTGTAAAACGAGCCGAAGCCGAAAACCAGAGCTTTGCCGTCATTCATTTGCCATTGCTGCGCTGCTGTCACTGCTGCTGCAAACGCCTGCTCCACCGATTCAAACAGATAACAGGATTCCGTAGGTAATTTAGCATTGATCACCAAGTTATCCGCAGTTTCACCACGCGGCTCTGACAGTGAGCCAAGATACCAGGCAGAAGCCTGAGAACTCAATGCGTTAGCGACACCGGCATGGTCTTTGTCACTTAACATCCCCACAACAGCAAAAATTTTATGTTGTGGATAAAATTTATTCAAATAGCGACTAGCATAAACTGCAGCCTGCGGGTTATGCGCAACGTCCAGCAAAACTTCAATACCATTAACGGTATCAGACTGCATTCTCCCAGGTAAACTTGCCCGAGTAATACCTTCACGAATAGCCGATAAGCTGACTGGTAACGGCAATTGTTCGATAGCCGCAATGGCTGTTGACGCGTTGATAAGAGGCAGTTTTGGTAACGGCAAGTCATTCAATTGGGTGTTCTGACTACGATAACTCCAGCTTTCATCGTATTCGGTACGATGAAAGTCACGCCCGACTTGATAAAGCTTAGCCCCGATGCGCTCCGCGCTTTCTGCAATACTGGCCGTTGGACTTGCTTCACCACAAATTAATGGCTTACCCGATCTGGCAATACCGGCTTTTTCATACCCAATGTGCTCACGATTATTTCCGAGAAAAGCAATGTGGTCGATGCCGATACTGGTGACCACAGCCACGTCTGCGTCAACACAGTTAACCGCGTCTAGACGCCCACCCAGGCCTACCTCAAGAATAGCGACATCCGGAGACTGGCGACCCATTAACCAAAGCGCCGCTAACGTACCAAACTCAAAATAAGTTAATGACGTATTGTTACGAGCCTGCTCAATAGCATGAAATGCTTTAACGTGTTCGGAGTCCGGCAATTCTTGCGCATTAACCCGAACTCGCTCGCGATACTCGGTAATATGCGGTGAGGTATAAACGCCGGTAGTGTAACCTGCCGCCTGCAGAATCGTTTCCAGATAGCAAACTGTTGAGCCTTTACCATTGGTTCCGCTAACCGTTATGACTAAAGCTGCCGGCTTTAATACGCCGGCATTAGCAGCCACTCTGGCTACACGCTCCAGACCCATATCGATATTTTTCGGATGAAGTTTTTCGAGGTAGGTCAGCCACTCCTGCAGTGATGCAGTCACTGCAGGAGCTGATGAAGATATCTCCGCCATTACTCGTTTACACTTACTTCCGTAGCTTCGGTAGAAGGTAAGTTTTGCATTTTCGCCAACAAACGGGCAACAGTATCGCGCATATCACGACGGTCGGTAATCATGTCGATAGCCCCATGTTCCAGCAGGAACTCAGCGCGTTGAAAACCTTCCGGTAAGGTTTGACGAACCGTTTGTTCAATAACCCGAGGTCCGGCAAAGCCGATGAGAGCTTTTGGTTCAGCAATATGAATATCGCCCAACATTGCCAGACTCGCAGAAACACCACCCATGGTCGGGTCGGTTAATATCGAGATGAACGGCAGGCCTTCTTCGCTCATACGAGCTAAAGCCGCAGAGGTCTTAGCCATTTGCATTAACGACATCAGAGCTTCCTGCATACGAGCACCGCCGGAGGCAGAGAAACATACCAGCGGAATACGATGCTTAAGGCAGACTTCGGCAGCCAGTACAAACTTAGCCCCTACCACCGATGCCATGGAGCCGCCCATAAAGTTAAAGTCAAAGGCAACCGCGACTAGAGGAACGCCTTTTACGGTACCTTTCTCGGCAATTAGGGCGTCGTTCTCACCCGTGCTTTTTTGCGCGGCAGCAATACGGTCTTTGTATTTTTTGGAATCTTTAAAGCGCAGAACATCTTTTGGCTCTAAATCTGTGCCTATTTCTTCGCGATTGTCTTTATCCAGAAAAATATCTAAACGGCTGCGCCCGGTAACCCGCATGTGATGATCACACTTAGGGCAAACATTAAGGCTGCGTTCTAAATCAGCCTTATAAATAATATTGCCACAGGCCGTGCACTTGCTCCACACGCCCTCTGGAACGCCACGTCGTTTGTTAATTTTTGGCTTCGCAAGAATTCTTTCTATCCAGCTCATACTATTCCGCCCAAAGGCTGTTATTAGTCAATTTGATGTAGCTTACATGGTACCACAAATGGGTCAAGCAAAGAGGTCATAACAGTGACTCTTAATCGCCTAGCCACAAAGGTCCCAGTGGAGCATCGGGTATATTATAGTGTTCCGGGTAAGTTACTGCCACCAGGTAAAGTCCGCCGGGTTTCGCTGTAGCTGCAGCCTTGGTGCGGTCTTTCTGTCTTAACAATTCTCCAATCCAGTCCGGTGGCTGCAGGTGCTGACCAACAACGATCAAACTGCCGACGATATTTCGCACCATGTGATGCAAAAAGGCATTCGCCGAAATATCCACGATAATATAGTCGCCACGGCGTTCAACCGTTAAATCGGAAACCTTACGAAACGGGGTATGCGACTGGCAATGAGATGCCCGGAATGCAGTAAAGTCATGTTCACCGACAAGCGCCTGAGCAGCTTCTTGCATAACTTCAGCGTCAAGTGGTTGATGATAATGACTGACCCCTGCCGAATGGATCCCCGGACGGAATCTGGTATTGGCAATAATATAACGGTAACGTCGCGACGTAGCGCTAAACCGCGCACTGAACTCACTGTCAACTTCCCGCGCCCAGCGTACAGCAATACCAGCGGGCAGATTACTGTTCACTCCTAACGTCCAGGCAACATCAGCTCTTGGTACCGGGACATCAAAATGCACGATCTGTGCGGTAGCATGAACACCAGCATCCGTTCTGCCGGCACAAGTTACCTCAACAGGCGCATTCGCTATTTTACTCAAAGCCTCTTCAACACACTGCTGAACACTGGCTACTTCACGTTGTCGTTGCCATCCATAATAACGACTGCCGTCGTATTCAAGGCATAAGGCCATTCGCATACTACTTTATCCTACGAATCTAGTTTCTGTTGCAGCGTCTTAGCTTCATTTGCCAGCGCTTCATCATCACCTTCTGCTAATTGCTGAAGAATCTCCCGAGCTTCGTCCTCTTCGCCCATTTCAATATAGGCTCTGGCAAGATCAAGCTGACCCGACGGTTCATCATCTTGTGGAGCCCCTTCGGCATCTCCAGATTCATCATCCGGTAAAACGTCTTTTACTGCCGACGACTGATAGCGATCACTGTCTTCGTCTTCCTCATCGGCATCCGCCATTAAGGAGTCAATATCCACAAATTCATCGTCGTCGGTAGCGCTAAATGCATCAGTTTCGGCTTCGCTTTCGGTGTCGTTTTCTTCTGTAGCCGGCTCATCTTCATCGACAATATTATCCGCATTATCGGAACCACCAAATAGCGACTCTAAGTCTTTGTCCGCTTCATCTTCTGCCTTATCAAGTTCCGCATCGTCGTCGGGAACTTCTTCTTCAAGGTCATCCAGTGACTGAGTCAACTCATCCGACTCTTGCAGCAACTGTTCCAGATTATCTTCTTCGGAGTCTTCTTCTACAGGCTGGCTTTCCTCCTGCGAGGTTAGCTCGGTTTCTTCCGCTTCGGCAGCCTCTTCTGATTGAGCCTCATCAGCTTCTGGTTCATCTTCGGCTTCGGAGCTGTCGGTTTCTATGCTTTCCGCTTTCTCACTTTCCGGCTCATCGGCTTCGTTTTCCGCAAGACCCAACTCAGCGAGAACATCATCAACCTCGCTGTCGTCAAAGTCATCCGGCAACAAGTCGTCACTTTCCTGGTCTGAATCAGTTTCGCCTTTGTCAGGCTTATCATCAACTGCACGCTCATCGTCGCTGTCAGCTTCTTCAGGAGTTTCTGAAGGCGCGTTGTCGGACAAAATGTCATCGATATCATCGACGTCAGCTACTGCAGACTCTTCTTCTGTTGCTTCACCTTCTTGCTCAATATTTTCTGAAACAGGTTCATCAGCATCTGCACTCGATGACTCCGGAGACTCTTCTTCATCAGTGACGGAAAGGTCAATCGCCTGTTCATCATCATCGTCGGCTTCGCCAAATAAACGATCCAGTTCATCCTGAGACAATTCACTAGACTCTTCGTCTTCTTCATCCGGCAATACAGCCTGATCATCGTCGTCTAAATCGTCTTCTACAGCCGGTTCAGTTTCGGCTTCCGGCTTCGGTTCTTCCTTCCTGGCATCGTCTTTTCCATCGTCAAGACGAACGCTCAAATCAGCGGCTTCCGGCTCATCCGAATTTCCGGTTAACTCAGCCTCTAGCGCACTTAAGTCGTCACCTTCGTCATCAGTGCTTTCTTCACCATCAATATCGAATAAGCCATCTGTACTGTCGTTAGGTACATCTCCCAGCAGTTCTTTATCGAGTTCAGCGGCGGCTTCTTCTTCAGTAAGCTCTTTACTGCTCTTTTCTTCCGCCTCTTCATCTTCCTCTACCGGTTTGGCTGAACGGCGCAAAAAGAAAAACACAATAAGACCGATAATAAGCAGTGCCGGTAATACTGATACAAGCAACATATTCAAAGGACTTTGCAACCAGTCGGAAAACCCGGACTCCTGCTCCAGCTCTTCTCTAGCCTGCTGTTCAAGCAGCTCCCGTTGTTGAGCTAATACCTGTTGAAACTGAACTTCCAGTTCATCGGTTTTGCTCACATTATTGGCAAGCTCATCTAAACGCGACGCTAATGCGTCGATACGCTCCTGCAGAGACTTATTCTCTTCATACATGCGCTCAACCGCCTGCATGGACTGCTGCATATCAGAGCGCAACTCCTGAAAGTTTTGTTCCTGTCGCTGTTCAACTTCCTGAATGGTTTGTTCAGCTTTCTCCCGGGCCTGCTCAAGTAACTCCTGCTGTTCCGCGCGAGTTTTCTGAGTGTCCTGCCGAGCTTGCGAGAGTTGTTGAGACTTGGTTTTTAATTGGCTATCTACCACGACTTGCCGACGAGCGGCTTCGGGGTTAACCATTTTGATTTCTTGCAAAGAGGGAATGCGCAGGTAAAAACCATTGAGCATGCGGTTCATATTACCATCGACGAAGGCATCGTCATTAGCCTGCACAATAGCAACCATAGTCTGATACTGGGTCACACTGGAGTGTGGCTTATAACGCCGCGCAATATCCCACAAGGTGTCGTTGCTGCTTATAGGCCCATAGCGCTCCTGGCCGATACGAACATCGGTTGCTTCTGAGCCTTTCTCGCCTTTTATAACGACGCCATCCTGCCAGCCTGCAGCAGCGACAGTCATGCTGCCGGACAACACCATGGCTGCCAGCGAGAAGTATCTCAGTACCTGCACTATCTTGGTTTTTCTCATCCTTTAGTCTCTGCCCGCGCTTTGCTCTTATCTTTAACGGCGTTCGTTAAAAAAACTTTATGACATACAGCTGCTTAAATTACCAGTAATCACGAATTAAAGTTTCTGCAATTTGTATGCTGTTGGTTGCCGCACCTTTGCGTATGTTGTCCGATACAACCCACAGGTTAAGTCCATTAGGGTGGCTGATATCTTCCCGTACCCGCCCTACAAAGACATCGTCATTGCCAGCAGCATTTCCCACTTGAGTCGGAAATTCCTCGCGCTGTTCCATTAAAGTAACACCCGGAGCCTCGCTTAACAGCTGTTTTGCATGCTCAGCGGTAATTGGCTGCCGCGTTTCAATATGAATGGCTTCTGCGTGTCCGAAAAATACAGGAACCCTTACCGCCGTAGGATTAACCCGAATACTGGGGTCATTAAATATCTTTTGGGTTTCCCACACCATTTTCATTTCTTCTTTGGTGTAGTCATTCTCCTGAAAAACGTCTATTTGAGGAATGCAGTTGAAAGCAATTTGTCGACTGAAGTTCGCGACCGTCGGCTGCTTGCCGTTTAAAAGTTCTGCAGTCTGCTTTGCCAGCTCTTCCATCGCCTCTTTACCAGCACCGGATACCGACTGATAGGTGCTGACATTTATGCGCTCAATGCCGACCGCATCATGAATAGGCTTAAGCGCAACCATCATTTGAATAGTAGAGCAATTCGGATTAGCAATAATATTGCGGTTTCTGAAATCGGCTAGCGCCCAGGCATTAACCTCCGGCACGACCAAAGGAATATCCGGTTCATAGCGATATTCAGAGGTGTTATCAATAACCACACAACCTGCTTCAGCAGCTTTGGGGGCGAACTCGCGTGAAATTGAACCACCCGCTGAAAAGAACGCGATATCCGCATTAGACCAGTCGAACTCACCAGCATCTAACACTTCTATTTCTTCGCCGTTGAAGTCCACTGTTGCGCCAGCGGAGCGGGCACTAGCTAACGGAAAAAGTTCTGCCACCGGGAATTTTCGCTCAGCTAAAATTTCTATCATTTGCTGGCCCACTAAACCTGTTGCACCTAATACGGCAACGCGAAACCCATGTGACATGCTAACTCCTTACTTAGACAATAGCCGGGCACTAAAGCCCAACTGTAAAAACTGGATATATTGCTCGCTATTATGGCATGTAACGACCTGATTAATGAACTCTCTGCGCGGGCTTTCTTTGCGATAATTGCGTCGTAAACTATCAAAACCTTCGGTAGTGAGACCCTGTTGTCGGAAAAGTTCATCGTCCCGGAACAAGTCGTAGTGTTCTTTTGCCCACAAATTAAGACTTTCCAGTGAATTCAACCCACCGGCATCACGTTCATTCCAGGCCTTCCCCGGCAACACATCAGACAAAGTCTTATCGGCGGGCTTACCAAAGTGTTCCAGCAATGCATTTGAAATCATTACCGCCCCGCCGACTTTACCTTCCAGACTGTGTCCGGCAATGTGTGGAGTTGCGATATCAACATAAGGCACTAAGCCTGACAATACTTCGGGCTCATTCTCCCATACATCCAGCACCAGCGATGGCCGCTCCCCCTGCTCTACACGCTCCAGTAAGGCATTATTGTCGATAACCGCACCCCGGCTGGCATTAATTAGTAACTGCTGCGAATGCAGTGACTGCAATGCCGTATTTTCAAACAAATGCTGAGTTGGGAAATCGCCGTCCCGCGTCAAAGGGACATGGCAGGAGATAATATCGGCCGTTAGTACACGCTGCCAATGGTCATGCACAAACTTAACGCCTTTTTTACACAAGGGCGGATCATAATAATGAACATTGAGTCCCAGAGCTTCCAGCCTCTTTCCGGCGGCTTTTCCCGTATGCCCGGCACCAACAATGGCAACATCGATTTCGTCAGCTACGTACCGGGATTTGCCATTTAACCAATTGAGCACGGCGCACAAAACATACTCACCAACTGACTGCGCATTCGCCCCCGGCGCGTGGGCAAAGCCAATGCCTCGCTCTTCTAGAGCCTGAAGATTGATATGCTCAGTGCCAATGGTTGCGGACGCAACAAACTTAAGTTCGGGAGCTTGTTCTAAAAGTACTTCATCAACTTGAGTCACAGAACGCACGAGTAAAGCATCAGCTTCTGCCAACAGTTTCTGCGGAGGGATTCGTTCAGAAAAGTAGGAAAGTGTTCCCGCACCCGACAATAAGTCGGAAAGTGCGGGAATATTCTGATCGGCAACGATTTTCATCGAAATAACCGATCTAGTCGATTATTCAGAGTATTGGCGCATCACTAACGATGCGTTTGTACCACCGAAGCCAAAGCTATTAGACATAACCGTTCTAAGTGGTGCTTCAGTCGTCTGCTGAATAATGTTCATGCCGTCGGCTTTTTCATCCAAGGCTTCAATATTGATTGAAGGTGTAACAAAACCATTCTTAAGCATAAGCAGAGAGTAAATAGCTTCGTGTACACCAGCTGCGCCCAGAGCATGGCCTGTCATTGCTTTAGTAGCACTAATCATCGGCGTTTTCTCTGGGAAAACTTCACGAATAGCTTCTAACTCTTTAACGTCACCAACCGGTGTACTGGTACCGTGAGTATTCAGGTAGTCGATTGGAGTATCCACCGTTTCCATTGCCATTTTCATGCAACGAACAGCGCCTTCACCCGACGGAGCTACCATATCGTAACCGTCTGAAGTCGCACCGTAACCAACAATTTCACCGTAAATTTTGGCGCCACGAGCTTTTGCCGCTTCCAATTCTTCAATAACCAGAATACCGCCACCACCAGCAGGTACAAAACCGTCTCGCCCCTGGTCGTAGGTACGTGAAGCTTTTTCAGGCGTATCATTGTACTTAGTACTTAATGCGCCCATAGCGTCAAATTCCATGCCCAGGGTCCAGTGCAGTTCTTCACCACCGCCGGCAAATACTCGGTCTTGTTTACCGAACTGAATTAATTCCAGCGCATGACCGATACAGTGCGCAGAGGTTGCACAAGCAGAACTAATTGAATAGTTAACACCTTTAATTTTAAAAGGTGTTGCCAGGCAAGCTGAAGTCGTTGACGCCATGCAACGAGGTACCATGTAAGGGCCAACTTTTTTCACGCCACGTTCACGCAAAATATCAGCTGCTGCAACCTGATGTTCACCAGAAGCGCCACCGGAACCAACAACTAACCCCGTACGCGGGTGAGAAACTTGCTCTTCGGTTAAGCCTGAATCCTCGATAGCCTGAGCCATTGCGATATAGGCATAAGCCGCCGAATCGCCCATGAAACGCAACGCTTTGCGGTCAATATGGTCTTTAGGATCTAACTTAACTTCGCCCCATACCTGACAACGCAAGCCCATTTCAGCAAAAGATTCTGAACGGGTAATACCCGATTTGCCGGTACGTAATGATTCCAGCACTTCTTCTTGATTGTTCCCGATACTTGATACGATACCAAGTCCGGTGATAACAGCTCTTCTCATTCTATAATCCTGTCTGACATTGCTACGTCGATATCTTACCAACGTCGTGTGTGAATGTGGTCTGCTTTGTCCACTGTTGTTCGTAAAGTTGTTATTATAGCGGTCATCAACCAATAAATCATGGGATAGCCGCTTGAATTCTAATTCATCTGTTCAGTTTAACGAGCAAGGCGTACCCGTTTCCACTACTTTCGATGATATTTATTTTTCTGTCGAAAGCGGTGTTGACGAAAGTCAGTACGTATTTCTGGCGCAAAACGGATTACCTAATCGCTGGCTGTCGCTACCGGCTCATTATAGCTTTACCATAGCCGAAACCGGGTTTGGTACAGGCTTGAACTTTCTTCTGACCTGGAAACGTTTTTTAGAGCAGGCACCTGCCAACACGCGTCTCCATTTTGTCAGTTTTGAAAAGTTCCCTTTATCGCGCCAGCAACTTGAACAAGCATACCAATTACTAGAACCAATAGCGGAATTCAGTCAGTCATTCCTGGAGCATTACCCGGCAACCGATCCCGGCTGTCATCGCATCATACTATCACAGGGCCGGGTCATTCTGGATCTGTGGATAGGCGACCTCAATGAGCTACTGCCAGAATGGCTTCCACAGGCACAAAAGCAAATTGACGCCTGGTTTCTCGACGGCTTTGCTCCGGCGAAGAATCCAGAAATGTGGCAGCCGACACTTTTTGATGCCATGAAGCAAACCGCACATAGCGGAACAACCTTTGCTACCTTCACCGCTGCAGGCAGTGTCAAAAGAGCACTACAGCAAAACGGATTCGAGGTTCAAAAAGTAGCAGGCTTTGGTCGCAAACGAGACATGCTTTGTGGTCACTACCTTAGCGCCGAAGTTTGTCAGAAATATTACGATCGCCGCGATGTTACTATTATTGGCGGCGGCATTAGCGCGGCATGCTCTGCCCTTGCGCTGAAGCATAGAGGCGTTAACGTCAGAGTCGTTAGTGCAGGTAGCGCCGACGGCGCATCCGGAAATCCTCAAGGAGCCGTTTACCCTCTGTTACACGCCGAGCATACGCCGCTCAGTCGCTTCTATTGGCAGGCGTTTTCTACAGCCACCAGCTTCTACCGTAATTTTTGTGACGACCACTGGTTTCCCGTGGGGGTTATGCAGCCAGCATTTAACGACGACAGAGCCCGGCGTTATCAACGTATAGCCGATGAACTGTATGCGCCAGAAACGGTACGCTATTTATCTCAGCCGGAAGCAGAACAAGAAGCAGGGGTTTCGCTGGCGGTTCCGGCGCTGCTTTACCCTAAAGCCGGATGGTTACGACCGGCGGCTGTGGTCAAAAGCCTTTTAGAAACAGCACAAATTGAGCTTATTGAAGGCGAAGCTAAGGCTTTGGAGAAAACTGAAAGTGGCAGTTGGCAGATATCACTAAAGGACGGAAGTTTGCTGGCCGCTGAGCGAGTTCTTATTGCCACCGGTCATCACATCAATGGGTTATTGCCGGAAAGCGTTAACCCCCTGCCAATACAACCAGTTCGCGGACAAGTCAGTCTGGTTCAAACAACACCGTTATTATCTTCACTAAAAACGGTTTTATGCTTTAAAGGGTATTTAGTTCCGGAAGATGGCAACCATCATTGTGTTGGCGCAAGCTTTAATCGCGACAGAGAGGATTTAGAACCAACCCCCGAAGATGACGAAGAAAACCTGAAACAACTCGCTGAAAACGCGAAGCAGCCATGGGCTGAATCTCTGCAGTTAACATCCCAAAGAGTCTCGGTACGGGCGACCAGCCCCGATCACCAGCCTGTTGCCGGAGCGGTTGCCGAAAACTTATATGTCATTACAGCACTAGGGTCTCGGGGCTTCACTTCTGCCCCTATTCTGGCAGAAGTGATTGCCTGTCAGTTAACCGGAGAGTTAACGCCGTTAACTCAAGATGCTTTACGCCGCATCTCCGTTAGTCGCTTTAAGGGCTAACTTATCCAATACATTGTTAATGTGAGTCTGGTCAGCCGGAGACAACTCATGCCGCGTTTTGTGAACTGCCTCACGCAAAGCCGGCATAATTCTCTCCGGTTGAGTCTCACCAGCCATTTCCAGTTGCGCAACGACTAAGTCGAAATGCCCGCGCAAATAACCGCAGGCAAATAGCTCATCATCTGTGCCGGAAACCACCGCATCATCGAATACGGTTTCAAGTCGTTCCACTAATTGATCAAAGTCCGTACGAGTTCCCATCTGCAGTTTCCCGTTGAAAAACAAAGGCGCTCATTCTAACGGTCTTTTTGTTACAATGCATCCGCATCAAAGACTCAACCTATGACAGAGGTAGTTATTATGTCCCTGGAAATTGGCTTGTTTTACGGCTCTACCACTTGCTATACCGAAATTGCTGCAGAAAAAATTCAGCAAGCCATTGGCGAGGACATTGTTCAGCTGTTTGATATAAAAAATACCCCGCTAAAAGAAGCTGAGCAATTTGATATTCTTATTTTTGGTATTTCCACCTGGGATTTTGGCGAACTTCAGGAAGACTGGGAAAGCCATTGGGACGACATAAATGACGTGAACCTGCGCGGTAAAGTTGTTGCGCTGTTTGGAATGGGTGATCAGGAAGGTTATACCGACTGGTTCCAGGACGCTCTGGGCATGCTGCACGATGCCATAGCCAACCACGGCTGCAAGCGCATTGGTTTTTGGCCAAATCAGGGCTACGAATTTGCCGCCTCCAAAGCGTTAACCGCAGATAACACTCAGTTCGTCGGTTTATCACTAGATGAAGACTCCCAATATGAGCTATCAGATGAACGTATTGAACAATGGACGACGCAAATTTTAGAAGAAATTGCCGAACAATTAGGATAATAAAAATGCAAAGCTTTCTTTCAAAAACCCTGCTGTTACTCGCTTTGTTGATGTCGGTAACGGCCCAGGCAAAAACCGAAGCTCCCGGCATTGACGAGTTCACTTCGTCATTTCAGGAGCACCCCGGTTTTTTCACCTTTTACCACGATAAAGCTAGTGCAAAGTTTTATCTGGAAGTGCCGAGGCAAGGACCACAGTTTATTTTTCAAACCAGTCTTCCCTGGGGGTTGGGTTCTAATGATGTCGGGCTGGACCGCGGGCAACTGGGTGAAACTCGGTTAGCATCATTTCATGTTGAAGGAAATAAGGCGTTATTGGTTCAACACAATACCGAGTTTCGTGCACAAACGCGGAATCAGGCTGAACGCAGCAGTGTCGATCAAGCGTTTGCCGACGCCGTGCTTTATGGTTTTGACGTTGTTGCGAGCAACGATGAACGTGTGTTAATCGACTACACCCCTTACTTGTTGAGCGATGTGCACGGTGTTAGTAAGCGCTTACAGCAAACCGAGCAAGGACAATTTAAGGCCGATACAAGCCGCTCAGTCATTTACCCTGAACGTAGCAAAGCCTTTTCAGAAAATACGGAGCTAGAAGCGAAAGTCACTTTTGTCGGTGACGGAAAAGGGCAGTGGATAAATCAGGTTGCGGCCAACGCCGATGCACTTTCTTTGCACCTGCACCACTCCTTTATAAAGCTACCTGACGCCGGATACCAACCCCGGAAATTTCATCCAAACAGCGGTTTTTGGGCTCACAGCTTTAAAGACTACGCAGCACCTCTTGGCGAATCGATGACAGTGCAATATATCCCGCGTCACCGGTTGAATAAGAAAGACCCTATTGCCTCACAAAGTGAAGCGCGTGAACCTATTGTTTATTATCTTGACCCAGGTGCACCGGAACCTGTCAAAACGGCACTGCTTGAAGGTGCCCGCTGGTGGGCTCAGGGCTTTGAAGCCTTAGGTTTCGAGAATGCTTTTCAGGTAAAAGTTCTGCCCGACGGTGCTGACCCTATGGATGTGCGCTACAACGTTATTCAGTGGGTTCACCGGGCAACCCGTGGCTGGTCTTACGGCTCGTCGGTAATAGACCCTCGTACCGGCGAAATCATTAAAGGTCATGTCACCCTGGGATCGCTGCGTGTTCGCCAGGATATGAAAATAGCCGAAGGCTTGTTGACGCCTTTTATCGAAGACCGCAGTGAACTTAAAAGCGCGGTAAAAAATATGGCTCTGGCTCGTATTCGCCAATTAAGTGCACACGAAATAGGCCATACCTTAGGAATAGCTCATAACTTTGCTGCCAGCGCGTCAGACAGAGCTTCCGTTATGGACTACCCTCACCCGCTGGTAAACCTGACAACAGATGGCGGTTTAAGCCTAAGCAACGCTTATACAGAAGGTTTAGGAGTATGGGATAAGCAAGTTCTGGCTTATGGGTACAGTGACTTTGGCGGTATGCCATCGTCTGACGAGCAGCTCGCCCGTATTCTGGATGAAAATAAAACGCTCAATCTCAGCTTCATTTCAGACAGAGATGCACGCCCTGCCGGTGGTGCTCACCCTCAGGCACATTTATGGGATAACGGCAGCGAACCTGTTACCGAGCTTGAACGCCTGCTTTCAGTGCGCCAGCAAGTGCTGGATAACTTCAGCAAGGACATGCTGAACAGCGATCAGCCATTAAGCCAGTTACAATCAATCTTTGTGCCTATTTACTTGCTGCACCGGTACCAAACAGAAGCCGCAGTAAAATGGTTAGGCGGCGTTAACTACCATTACTATATGGCTGACGACTCTACGGACGACTACCAGCCGGTAGGGGCCGCCAGACAACAAGCGGCTCTTAAACAGTTGTTAAAAACCATTCAGGCAGATACTTTGCGTGTGCCTTCACATATTAAACAATGGCTGGTTCCGTCAGCTTACGGTGAAAGCTCATCGCGCGAAAACTTCAGTGGTAAAACAGGGCTAATACCCGATACCGTCAGCATGGCTGCCAGCGCCGCGGATCACAGTTTAAGTTTGATGTTAAACAGCCAGCGTCTGAACCGGTTAGCACAACAACACGCGGACAATGACCGAGTGCCTTCTCCGGCCGGACTGATGACAGCTATTTTCAATACCGTTTTCAGCGACTGGGAAAACGCAAAGAAAGCCCCGGTTCAGCAGCGCTTGCTGGCAACAGCTATCAACGCCGAAGTAAGAGCGGTAAAAAATTCGGGACTGGCTGCAGAAACCCGGTTAGTTATGCGAGCTGAGCTTGCTGAGCAACAACAGAAGCTTGCCAAGTCGGACTCACTACTCGTAAAGCAATTGGCAAAAGATTTAGATAAATTCTTAAACGAAGGGCAATGGCCGGAACAATACGAACCCGAGCCGTTACCGCCGGGTTCGCCAATTTAAATGAAAGATTAGAGCCGCTTAAAGCGGCTCTGGAAAATCGTCTAACTGCTCTTTGGTTTTGCCATGAGGCGTTGGCTTACGAGTTTCCGGATCAATATGTACGAAAACAATATCATCAGCTGAACAAATATTTTGCTTGGTGTGCTTATTGCGTACCAGACAAGTAATCGCTAACGACGTGCGTCCCACAGATTTCACCTGCAGACCAAATTCAACGACATCGCCCTGAAACGCCGAAGTTTCAAAGGTAATAGCGCCAATATGCTTAGTTACCAGGCTTTTTGCCCCTAACTGGCAACTGGCAAAGATATAAGCTTCTTCGTCAATCCATTCTAAAATACGGCCACCAAATAACGACCCGGCAAAGTTCAAATCATTTGGCATAACCAGTCGGCGAGATAAAAAGCGCATAGTCACTCCTTGTTCATGGAAGATATGTACATATTATAACCTATTGTTCGCCAATGGTTTGTTGAAAAAATTGAGCAATCATTGAATATAAATGAATTTTTGTATTACGCCCGTTAATAGAATGCTTTTTCCCCGGGTAATTCATCATTTCAAAAGCCTGAGCGTTGTCCTGCAATTGCTTATACAGCTTCGTGCTATGAGTAAACAAAACATTGTCATCCGCCATTCCATGGTAAATCAGTAAATCACCTTTTAAGTTATCGCTGTATGGAAAAACCGATGAGTTTTCATAGGCATTACCATCACCCGGCATGCCCATAAAACGTTCGGTGTAATGCGTATCATACAAACGCCAGTCGGTTACCGGTGCGCCAGCCACTCCAGCCTTAAAATATTCAGGTGCTTTAAACATAGCCAGCAGCGACATGTAACCGCCGTAACTGTGACCATATATACCGATGCGCTTTGGGTCGACATAAGGCAGGCTGGTTAAATACCTAACCCCAACCACCTGATCATCTACTTCCGGGCTCCCCATATTCTTATAAATAGGTGCCTCAAAACGCTTTCCCCTATTCGCCGAACCGCGGTTATCCAGAGTGAAAACAATAAAGCCCTGTTGAGCCATATATTGAACAAAACCACTGCCCCAGCTTTTGGTTACTCGCTGCGCTCCGGGACCGCCATAAACATACACCAGCACCGGATATTTTTTTTCTGCATCAAAATCTCCTGGCTTGGTCATTTTGTAATAAAGCGTCTGCCCGTCTTCAGCTTTTAGCTCACCGAACTCAGGGTAACGCCAGTTTCTCAAGTAAGGAGACAGTGGATGCTCATCTGTCACTTCGTTTTCAGCCAACCACACCAAATGATTACCAGTTGGCCCGTGCAAACTTACTTGTTTGGGCTGCTGAGGCGATGAGTAGGTGTCCAGATACAAGCGCACATCGGCATCAAATTCAATATGGTGCATACCTTCACGCGTTGTAATGCGCGTTGGGTTGGCCGCAGAACTTGCATTTAGCTGAGTACGATACAGGTGAGATTCTAGTGGTGATTTTTTCCGGGCGGTAAAGTACAGCGTGCCAGTACTTTCATCAATAGCTTCCAGTTCATCTACTTGCCAATCGCCAGAACTCAATTGACGAATTAACGATCCGTCCAGGCGATATAAATAAAGATGTTTGAAACCGCTTCGTTCAGATGCCCAAATGAAATGCTTATTATCATTTAAGAAATACAAGTCATCGTGCAGATTCAGCCAGCTATCTGAGGTTTCTGTCAACAACTCACGCTGGGTTTCACTTGTTCGATTATAAAGCCAAAGCGTCAGTGCTTGCTGATCTCTGCTTTGCCATTGATAACTCAAACGTTTGCTGTCACCAACCCACTTAACCCGGGCTAAATACCCATCATTTAGCTTATCCAGCTGCAGCCAATTGGTCTGTTTATCAGCAATTTGATATACCCCAAGGTCAATCTCTACGTTGTCGCTTCCGGCGAACGGATAACGCTGTTGTATGGTTTCAATTCGGTCCGCGTATATCTCACTGCGGGTAGCGAGAGGCACAGGACTTTCATCAACTTTGGTTAACGCAATAGCCGACTCATCCGGAGCCCACCAGTAACCGGTCATGCGCTTCATTTCTTCCTGGGCAACAAACTCCGCCATACCAAACTTAAGCGTGTTACCGCCTTCGGTTGTAACCGCATGTTCTTCACCACTGGCAAGGTCAATAAAGTACAAATTCTGTTCGCGGACAAAAGACACGTAGCTGCTTTTTGGCGAGAACTTAACGTCAGTTTCAAAAGCATCCGTTTTTGTCAGCTGAGTCACTTTTTCTTCGTCAGTCTGGTAATAAAAAACATCACCGTTATAGGGAAAAAGCAGCGCATCCCCTTTTGCTGACCAGCTGTACTCAATTATGCCACTGCCGCTAATGCGTTGACGTTCCCTACGGGCTTTCTCTTCGTCGGATAATTCAAGCTCACTGGCAGCGATCTGGTCTGCCGCGACTAACAGTTTATGTGTCTCGGCCTCGATATCGTATAACCAGAGATCATAACGTTGCGGCTCTTCCTTACTGCCTTTTAAGTATGAAAGGTATTGCCCGCCGGGCGCAAACTTTAACGATTTTGGTGTTTCCCCCGTAAGACTGGGGCCACTAAACAAACGTTCTATGGTTAACTCTTCGGCAAAAACAGAGAGACTAAAAAAGCTAAAAACAATAATAGCAATCGCCTGAATACGACGATTAAAATGAAAAGGCATGATGCAAGATCCAACGATGAGTTTATTACCACTTATATTAACAAAGTTCGGGATAAAAATCGGTTGGCTGCGGTGAAATAACACGAAAACGCTACCGCCGAATTACGACGATAGCGTTATTTTCGGGAGGGCTGTTCAATTAGAAGCTAATAGAAACGCCAGCCTGGAAACGACGACCGGTAACAGGTGCGTCATCTTTTATAAAGGAGCTGTGAACAAAACCTAGCTGATCTGTCAGGTTTTCACCTTTCAGATAAAGCGTAGCACCATAGTTAGCTAACCACTCCGGGTAAAAATTGACGCGGGCGTTCAGTAAGCCATAAGCATCGGTTACGGTCTCATTCTGCCCTATTTTATCCTGTTCCATGTAGCGCGTATAACCGATAGCACCATCCCAGCCAACGGCCTGATAACGCACTTCTGTACCAATGCGTTGCGCCGGGATTCTCGGTAAATCATCGCCATCACGCTGTTTTGCACGGGTATAGTCACTAAAACCGTGAAGTGACCACTGTTCTGTGAATTTCCAGTCTAACTCGAGTTCATAACCATAAAGCTCGGCGTCAACTTGTTTGAACTGAACCACTTGCAGACCGCCATGATCATGCTCGCCTTCGTGTTCGTGCTCCTCTTCGCGGGCATGCTCTTCGTGGTCATGGTCCTCATCACCATGCAATTGTTCACTGTTCAGGCCAATAAAATCATCGTAAATGAAATCATCAACGCGATTGTAGAACACGTTCAAATTTGCATGAAAGCTGTCATTTTCGTAATGAAAACCCGCATCAATGTTGTTTGACGTTTCGGTTTTAATTGCCACTTCGTTTGGCTCAACATGATACTCGTCAAGCTCTTCTTCATGTAGTTCGTAACCCAGGCCAAGTTCATAAGTACGGGTTGCAAAGTGATTCCCGTTAGCAAAAACTTCATTTGCAGCCGGAGCTCTTTCTGCATGACTTAGGTTAAATGAAACCGAGGTGTGATCACTGAAGTGGTAGAGATAACCAGCAGACGCTGAAGTGGCATCAAAGGTATCCAGTTTGCGCTCCTCACTGGAAAGCGATGTGCGCTCATGGCGAACACCTAAATCAACGTGATGAGAACCAAATTCCTGCTCTACGACCCAGAACAAGCCTTGAGTGCGACGCGAGGTATTCGGCGTAAAGGCTTCTTCGCCAAAAGCCGCCTTATCACTGATGTCCCACTGCCAGCCGACAGCACCTTTCCATCCTGCAATTTCTTTATGCTGACCAATCAGTCGTATCTCTTTTTGTTCATTTTCAAATTGAGTTGCAACGAAATTGTCTTCAATTTCCTGATGCTGGTAGTCAGTTAAAGCTGCGCGAAAATCTAAGCGGTTAAAGCCACTGAAAGGATTACGCCACTGACCGGCAAATTGAATACGCTCTTGCTCCAGGTCTGCATAAGGGCCAGCCTCTGCGTGTTCATGCTCGTCTTCATGACCCGGCTCTTCCTCATGCTCATCTTCTTCCTCACCATGACCGTGGTCATGACCGGGAATACCGTATTCCTGATAGAGTCCCTGGTAAGACACTCCGAAAAAGCCGTCATCAAACTGGTAACTGGCGCCAATGGTGCCACCCTGAGCGTCAATGAACGAGTTTTCGACATGATCCACCGTTTCACCTTCGTCATTCGTAAAGGATGGCGTCTCATAATCATTTGCGCGGCGAATAAAGGCATCGGTATAAAGAGCCCAGCGACCATTGCCTACTTGCAAGTCGTAAGACCCCTCTTTATTATCATTGTTAGTCGAGGCTGACACATTTGCATTACCTTGAATGCCGTAAACAGGCTCAGAAGGGATCCGGTTGTCGACCACGTTAATTACGCCACCAATTGCCCCACTACCGTAAAGCAAAGTTGCCGGACCTCTTAATACCTCAATTTGTTGTGCTGTACTGGTTTCCGTTGTTACTGCATGGTCGGGACCACCACGGGATACGTCACCAGTATCAAGACCATTTTGAGTGATTTTCACTCTTGGTCCGCCCAATCCACGAATAATGGGGCTACCTGCGACATTCGCAAAGTGAGTGTTATTGATGCCCGGTTCCATTGCCAGAGTTTCCCCCAGACTATGAGCATTCTTTTGCTTAAGCGCGTCACCGGAAATAATATTGACCGGCTGTGCTGATTCAAGCGCTGTCTTATCCAGCGGGCTTGCATTAATAACAATGACTTCATAGTCATTAATGTGTTCATGTTCTTCTTGCTGTTGCGCATGCGCGACGGTACTTGTTGCCAGTAATGCAAGAGTTAACGCATTCAGTTTCATAACCACTCCAGTTAACGTTGTTTCAGATTAACGCCATCTCGTTATTGTAATAATATAACATTACAAAATCCTGATACGTTTTGCAACACTCTTTCAACTATCCACTCTGGTTGTCTGTTATCTGCTGCGGTACACTAGCTTCGCTATTACGATAAAAATAAAACCAAGGACATAATATGAAGCCATCCCATATTCTTCTGCCCGTTACATTAAGCCTGCTGGTCGCGGCTTGTGGCGCATCAGAACCCGAGTCAAAAACGACGGAAATCCGTGCTGAGGAATCCAATATTCGTGCTCATTTAGAGTTTCTTGCAGACGATGACCTTAAAGGTCGTGAAACCGGTAGCAACGAGCACGAAATTGCCTCGAACTACATCGTTTCTGAATTCAAGCAGTTAGGCCTTGAGCCTGCAGGTGATGACGGCACTTATTATCAGCGCATTCCTTTTCGTAAAAGTACACTGAAAGAAAACAGCGCCCGAATGACCTTTGAAAACAATGGTGAAGTGGTCGAGTTTGAATTCCCTAAGCAATTCATTACCGGTCCAAGTCATTATGAAGAAAAGGACGAAATTACTGCGCCATTAGTTTTTGTCGGCTATGGTATGGAAGCTCCTGAATTTGGTCTTGATGACTACAACGGCCTTGACGTAGAAGGCAAAATTGTTGTCATGTTAACCGGCCGTCCGGAATTTTTACCTAGCGAGGAAGGTGCTCACCTGGCCAACATTAAAAGTGATATTGCCCGCGAAAAAGGTGCTGTTGGCATTATTACACTACACACACCAGTGCGCGAAAAAACTCGCAAATACGAAACCAGTGTTTATTACACCAAGACACCTCGCATGACCTGGTTAGGTCCTAATGGCTTACCTAAAGGTGAAGAGCAACAGTTAAAAGGTTCTGCCTATATTGATGATGAACCTGCGGAGAAACTGTTTGCGAATGCTCCGACTGAATTGAGCACTATCTTCGAGAAAATTGAGGAAGACCCGGACTTCTCTCCTAAAGGGTTTGAACTGGAAGGCGAAGTCACCCTGGCTCGTGAATCGCGTCACGAGGAAATTTCCAGCCCTAACGTCGCAGCCGTATTGCCTGGTTCTGACAAAACGCTGAAAGACGAATACGTTATTTATACTGCGCATTCCGATCATATCGGCGTAGTAAAAGACATGAGCCGCGAAGACAATATCAACAATGGCGCGATGGATAATGCCAGTGGCGTTTCCATTATGCTGGAAACCGCTCGCTTGTTTGTAGAGTCAGAGCAAGAATTTGACCGTTCAATTATGTTCTTGTCGGTAACTGCAGAAGAAAAAGGTCTGTTAGGTGCGGACTACTTTGCCAATAACCCAACGGTTCCTTTAGAAAATATCGTAGCAAACGTAAACCTGGATATGCCGGTACTACTGTATGATTTTGCCGATGTCATTGCCTTTGGTGCTTCTCATTCAACTTTGGGTGACACTGTTAGCAAGGCAGCTCAGCAATTCGATACAAAGCAAAGCCCTGACCCTATGCCTGAGCAGGCTATTTTTACTCGCTCAGACCATTACACTCTGGTCAAAAAAGGCATTCCGGCGGTATTTTTAATGACTGGCTTTACCTCACGTACCGAAGGTGAAGACGGCGGCGAAGTCTGGGGCGAGTTTTTTGCTGAGCACTATCACAAGCCCAGCGATGGACTCAATTTAGATATTAACTACGAAGCAGGAGCCCGCTTTACCAATATTAACTTTGCCATTGGCAAAGAAATTGCGAACGCCGATAAGCGTCCACAATGGCTGGAAGACTCGTTCTTCGGTAAGCAATTTAACGACTAAGCGTACTGTTAAAGCACAGAACGAACTCCAGGGAGCCTTAACCGGCTCCCTTTTTTGTTAGCGACCGTCATTAAACTGTCATTTACGCTCTCTACACTTTTACCATCAGTAGCTGCCGGAGCACTTGATGTTATCTGTAGACAAAGTCGTTAATGACAAGCTTCCACTCATTAAAGGTAAACCCTGGTTAGAGAAGCCAACAACCTGGGTTTTACGCAACCTTTTACACGAAGAAGACATTCAGAAGTTTGGCAAAAGCTCGCCCTCTTTAGAAGGCATAGACTTTGTTGAACACACTCTGGACTACTTCAATTTCACTTACTCCTACTCTTCGCAAGAACTGGATAATATCCCTGTAAGCGGACGTCTGGTTATTATTGCGAATCATCCGATAGGCTCTCTTGATGGGCTGGCGTTATTAAAGTTAGTGAGTGAAATGCGCAGCGATGTAAAAATAGTTGCCAATGAATGGCTGTCTGCACTCGAACCTCTTAATTCTTTATTGCTGCCGGTTAATGTCTTCGGCGGGAAACCCAGCCGCAAAGATATTCGCAACATACATAACCACCTTCACGACGAAGGGTGCGTCATACTGTTTCCTGCAGGTGAAGTGTCGCGGTTACGCCCTAACGGGGTACGTGACACACACTGGCAAAGTGGCTTCCTGAAAATAGCCAAGGCGACTCAAAGTGACATTTTGCCCATACGTCTCGACGCTCATAACTCGGCCTGGTTTTACACCGCTTCTATGGTCTACAAGCCTTTAGCTACCATGCTCCTGGTGAAGGAAATGTTTCGCCAGCAACGTAAGCAGGTTAAATGTCATATAGGGCAAAGAATACCGGTTGAAGCCTTTCTTCATCAGGGGTTGAGTGTCAATCAGCAGGTTAAACTGTTTAAAAAGCACCTGTACCGTTTAGGCACTCAAAAAAAGCCGATTTTCCCGACTCAAACAGCAATAGCCCGTCCCGAGTCGCGCCAGCCTTTGAAAGCGGCCATTGAAGCCTGTGAATTACTGGGTGAAACCCCATGTGGCAAAAAGATTTATCTGTATGAATTCAGTGGTAGCTCCCCTATTCTTCGGGAAATAGGCCGCTTAAGAGAAGTGGCTTTTCGCACCGTGGGCGAAGGTACCTGGCGTAAACGCGACCTTGATGAGTACGATACCTGGTATATGCACCTGATACTCTGGGATCCGGATGATCTTGAAATTGCTGGTGCTTACCGTCTGGGCGACTGCAAAAAAATAATAGAAACGCACGGCCAAAACGGACTCTACAGTGACGGATTCTATGAGTTCTCAGACGCTATGAAGGAGATTTTTCCGCAAAGTCTGGAGCTGGGTCGCTCATTTGTTCAGCCCCGGTACTGGGGTAAACGCAGTCTGGACTACCTCTGGGTTGGTATTGGAGCGCTGTTGCGTAAGCACCCAAATTATCGTTACTTATTTGGTTCTGTCAGTATTAGCAACGCCTTACCAAAGGATGCACAGGCCGCTTTAGTTAAATTTTACAGCAGCCATTTCCCACCGCAAACACCCATGGCAAGGGCGAACATTCCTTATCGTTTAAACACCGACTCAACGGTGCCTGACTTTACCGGTAACAACTACGCCGATGAATTTGTTCTGCTAAAAAGCTACATGGCAAATATCGGCTCTGCCATTCCCACACTTTACAAACAATACTCGGAGCTATGCGAACCCGGCGGAGTGCAGTTTTTAGAGTTTGGCGTTGACCCGGATTTTAATCATTCGATAGACGGACTGGTGTTAGTGGATACCACCAAACTCAGTGCGAAAAAGCGCAAGCGTTATTTAGAAACGAGATAAGCACTGGCCTGCTGATACCAGTCGCCCAATACAATACGTTTAGCAGGTTTGCCGTCACCGAGAGTAAAGCAATGCACGGCCGGACGGTGTGTGTGACCATGGATTAGCTTTCTAACGCCGTGCTTTTCCATAACATGCAGCACTTCACTATGCTGAGCATCCATTTTATAAAGCTGTTCCGGAGTTAATTCAGGTCTTTGGCTACTGGATTTTTGCCGTAACCGATTAGCAATACGCATACGCCAGGACAAGGGTAAGCTGCGCATAATACCTTTGACCATAGCATTCTGGATAATAGCCCGATAACGCAGATAGCCTTTATCCAGCGTACATAAGGTGTCACCATGCATCAGCAGTATCCGCTCGCCATACAAGTCAATAACCGTTTCATCCGGGAGAAGGGTTAAGCCAACGTCGCTGGCAAAACGCTCACCCACCATGAAGTCACGGTTCCCGGCCATAAAGTAAAGGCGTACACCGCTATCCGTCATGTGCTTCAGCTGACTTTTTACTTGCGCCGCAAATTCGCTGGTGTCGTCGTCGCCCAGCCAGGCATCGAACAAATCACCTAGAATATATAGCGCATCAAGATTTTGGTGTTGCTGACAAAAGTCATCAAAAGCAGCCAGAATATCTGGCCGCCCCGGACTTAAATGTAAGTCAGCGATAAAACCGGTGGTCATGGAATCAGTCTTTAACCGACACACTTTCAATAACCACGTCTTCAACCGGCACGTCCTGATGGAAGCCCGCTGAACCGGTTTTCACGTCTTTTATCGTGTTTACTACATCCATACCTTCAACAACTTCTGCGAATACACAATAGCCATAGCCATTCGGTGTTTCATTCTGAAAGTTTAAAAAGGCATTGTCATTGACGTTAATGAAAAACTGAGACGATGCGGAATGAGGATCGGGCGTGCGCGCCATAGCCACCGAGCCAACCACATTGGGTTTTGCTGTCGGCGCTTCGTTTTCAATATTCGCGCGTGTTTCTTTTTGCTTCATGCCGGGCTCAAAACCACCGCCCTGCACCATGAAGTTACTAATAATACGGTGAAAAATTGTGCCGTCATAAAAACCGTCACGGGCATACTGTAAAAAGTTATCTACAGTCTTAGGCGCGGTTTCATTGTGCATTTCTAAAGTGATATCACCATGATTGGTATGTAAAACGACTTGCATTGAATGTACCTGTTTCATTGACTAAACCAGCCAATAGTGTACCAGAGCCGTACCATAGGTGGTATCATAAGCCCCCAGTTTTCATCGCTAACCGTTTAAAAGTAAGAGACACTATTTATGGCATTAACCGTATTTAACACCCTCACCCGCAAAAAGCAGTTATTTGAGCCTATTCAACCCGGCCACGTGGGTATTTATGTGTGCGGTGTTACCACTTACGACTACTGCCATATTGGCCATGCCAGAACTTATGTCGCTTTTGATATTGTTGTGCGCTATCTGCGCAAGCTGAAGTACAGCGTTAAATACGTCCGCAACATTACTGATCTAGACGATAAAATCATTAAACGTGCAGCAGAAAACGGAGAAGATTTTCATCAGGTGACTGAGCGTTTTATTCGGGAAATGCACAAAGATTTTGACGCGTTGAACTTAGTCCGTCCCGATATTGAACCACGTGTAACCAGTCATATGGATGAAATCATCCATATGATTGAACGCCTTATTGAAAACGGTAACGCCTATGAAGCCGGCAACGGCGACGTTCTGTTTGATGTTTCCACATTTAACGATTATGGCAAGCTCAGTCGTCAGGACTTAGAGCAATTACAAGCCGGTTCGCGGGTTGATGTTGATACAGCCAAGCAAGATCCGCTCGACTTTGTACTCTGGAAAAGCGCTAAACCCGGAGAGCCCAGCTGGTCTTCTCCCTGGGGTGAAGGTCGCCCGGGCTGGCATATTGAATGTTCAGCAATGAATAAGAAGCACTTAGGCAGCACTTTCGATATTCATGGTGGCGGCTCTGACTTGTCTTTTCCTCATCATGAAAATGAAATAGCTCAAAGCTGCTGCGCAAATCAATCTGAGTACGTAAAGTACTGGATGCACAGCGGTATGGTGCAGGTCGACAATGAGAAAATGTCGAAGTCACTGGGTAACTTTTTTACGATTCGCAGCGTACTGGAACAATACGACGCGGAAACGGTGCGGTACTTCCTGTTGTCGAGCCACTATCGCTCGCAGTTGAACTATACTCAGGAAAATCTGGATCAGGCGCATTCCGCTTTGGAGCGCTTATACACCGCATTGCGTGACATAGCACCGCAAGCCGCCAGCGAAGAATTGCGTAGTAAATACTGGCAGAGCTTTCAGCAGGCAATGGACGACGATTTAAACGCGCCGGAAGCCATGAGTGTGTTATTTGAAATTGCCCGGGAAATTAACCGCAACCGCGAGAGTGCTCCGGACACAGCCGCGCAGTTAGCGCACGTTTTGCTTGAGCTGGCTGAGGTAATGGGGCTGCTGCAACAGTCTCCGGAAGAGTTTTTACAAGGTGACGACGACGATGTCGCCAAAATTGAAGCGTTGATTGCCAAGCGTAACCAAGCCCGGGAAGATAAAGACTGGGCTGCAGCAGACGAAGCCCGTGATGAACTAACCAACATGGGTATTGTTTTAGAGGATGGTGCTGAAGGCACCCGCTGGCGTCGCGCTTAACCGACAAACTGATTAAGAGGTTTTACCTATGGCATTTGCACAGTTGCAAATCGTCAGCTCACTGGCTGACGCATACTCAAAAGATGGTGCCGACGCACTTATCTTAATTGGAAATTTTGATTCTATTGACGACTCAGCTTTGGCTGAAACTATCCAGCAGGCACAAATTACCGATCAAAGAGTGGGAAAACAGCCGTTGCTGTTAAAAGCAGACGGTGTTCCGGGCCAGCGTTTGGTCGCGGCACCTACCGGGTCGTTAAACCGCGACTTTGACGATGTCCGTCAAGTTTTCGATGCGGCACATGCTGCAGCAAAAGTTGCACAGGATGCCGGCGCACGCCACCCGGTTATTGCACTGAATAATGTCAACGTAAATGACGAACGTTACCAACAAGCCTTTTTAGCCGCTTACCTTGGCTTTTGTCAGGCACTTTACCAGCCACTGGAAGCTCGTGAAGCTCATGGTGAAGAAGCCATTGAACCGACTCAGAACGTCATTTTAGTTGGAGAGCTTGACGTTGAATGGGCTATGGCAGTTGAAGCCGGTAAACGCGTTGCTCGCGATCTTGCAGGTACCGAACCTGAGCGTATGGCACCACCTAAATTCGCTGAGTATTGCCGCCAGGCTTTTGCGCACACTTCGGTTAAGGTCACGGTTATCGATGACTACCAACAACTCCAACATGAGTACCCTTTGCTGGCAGCCGTTGGTCGCTCATCAATGGCTGTGGAGCGTCACCGCCCTTGTGTTATTCGCCTTGAGTATCACGGCAATAACCCGGAGCGTACGGTCATGTTTGCCGGTAAAGGTATTGTTTATGATACCGGTGGTGCTGACTTAAAAACCGGTGGTCATATGGCTGGTATGAGCCGCGATAAAGGTGGTGCCGCAGGCGTTGCCGGCTTCTTAAAAACGGTTTCGGAATTACAGCCAGAACACCTTAATGTGGTTGCTGAGATAGGCGCGGTACGTAACAGCATTGGTTCGGATGCTTTTGTTGCCGATGAAATTATTACCGGCCACAGCGGCAAGCGTGTCCGCATTGGTAATACCGATGCCGAAGGCCGTCTGATAATGGCCGACTTGTTGTCGCATTTGCGCGAAGAGGCGGCGAAAAGTGATGGCGAACACGAATTGTATACGGTAGCAACTCTGACAGGCCACGCAGCCCTTTCAAAAGGTCCATACAGCGCTCTGGTACCCAATGGCCATGCACGTCGTCAAAATCTGGCTCAGGCTCTATTCAATGCAGGCGAAACCTATGGTGACCCAACAGAAATATCCTGGTCACGTCGTGAAGACTTTGACTTTGTTAAAGGCCGTACCTTGTGCGATGACCTGTTGTCATCTAACAACGGTCCTTCTGCTGCTACGCCACGTGGACACCAGTTCCCAATGGCATTTCTGACCGGAGTATCCGGCCTGGACAATCATGGCATTGATAGTGAGCACCCAATAAGTTATATCCATATTGATATTGCCGGTAGCGGTGTGGAAGGCGGAGACTGGCAACACGGCAAACCAACAGCAGCTCCGGTTACTTGTCTGGCGGGTCATTACCTGAAGAAATAACTTTTACGAAAGCACTTTATTGAAAACAATAAAAAATGCCCGATTCTGGTTAAACAGAACCGGGCATTTTTTTATTTAGCATTTACCTTAAGAAATAAAATCTGGCCCAAAACCATTGGTCCATAAAATGGCGGTTGTTGCCATGAGTACAACCATAGCAATAAGACCTGCGGTCACTACCGAGCTCGCGTACAGAAAGCCACGTTCTTCCGGAATGTGCATAATAACCGGCAGGCCTGAGTAAAGCAGGTAAACCGAATAAGCCACGCCAATAAGGAAAACCGACGCAACAAACCACAATTCAGGATAAACTGACGCTATTCCAGACATAATAACCGGAGTTGCCGCGTAAGCTGCTAATTCAAGCGACTTCGTATAACTGGGATCAGCCCCAAAAGTTTTTGCCATCCAGTAAATTAAGTAAGCCAATGCAAATGTGGCTCCCAAAATACCAATATACATTGCGACGCCAAGCATAACGCCGCTGCTTTGGGTAAGATAAATGGACTCACGTGCACCGACACTCCAGCCAATATGAGCTGAAGCATAGTAAGCTGCCAGACAAGGTAATATTGCTATCAGTAAAATATGAGAACACGAATAAAGAAAGCTCTCACGCTTGCTGTCTATCGATTTCCACTCTTGCGCTGGATGGGCGTATAAACCCCAAATATGATTCAGTATCATAATTTCACTTCCCCATAGTTCGCGGTCATACCGCCAAATTCGTAAATACGTTATAATTTTTGATGCGGGTACTGCTGAAAAATTCACCCCATGTATCTAATATTCAGCACCACCGGTATTCTGTCAAGGCCTTTTGTTATAGGACAAAGGGTTAGTTGTTAATTTCTTATTACACCTTTTACGCCAAGAAGGATCGCTGTGAACTATAGTCTCGTCGAACCCTATCTAAATCTACTCGACCCAATACACTCGTTTTTACTTTGCCGAACGCCTCCTGAGTGGGTTAAGCAAGCGTCGCTGGCTGAGAATCTGCCCGTCATCTTACTGGATCATTTGCACTGTGAGCTAAAAGCGGCTCAAAGTGCAGCCTTATTGCTGCGCCGTTATGCCGTTAATAAAGATCACGGACAAACCCTGCTTGACGCTCTGCAGCCTTACGAAGACCTGGTTTATCGCGGTATCGGAGATTTTCAACAACTTAAACAAAGCAAGCAGCTGTCTCACGCTTTACAAGCCGCAGAGTCACAAACATACGCCGACGAAATTATTGATAAAATGTCCCGTTTAATTCGGGAAGAGCTACATCACTTCCAGCAGGTTCTTGAAATAATGCAGGCGCGTGATGTGCCCCTTTATAAGCTCAGCGCATCGCGTTATGCGGCCAGCCTGATCCGGCATGTACGTACATACGAGCCGCAGGCCTTAATTGATAAGTTAATTATAGGCGCTCTTATTGAAGCGCGCTCTTGTGAGCGCTTTGCCGCACTGGCTCCTTATCTGGATGAGGATATAGCTCGCTTTTACGTGTCCCTGTTACGTTCAGAAGCACGCCATTATCAGGATTACCTCGAGTTAGCGCAGAAGCTAAGCGATACGGACATTACCGAGCGGGTTAATCAGTTCAGAGAGTGGGAAGCAGAATTGATTATGTCTGAAGATACTGAGCTACGTTTTCACTCAGGAGTACCGGTGCACACTTGAGTGTGCACCGGCTCTCAAAGTAATAACCGGAAAAACGTCAGCCGTTAGAGCTCTTCCAGCTTTTTGCCAGCGTCGTTGTCATAATAAACATCTTCATCAAAGTCGCCTTCTGAGCGCGCAACCACACAACTGACCATCGCGTCACCGGTTACGTTAACTGCGGTTCGGGTCATATCCAACAAGCGATCCACACCGATAATAAGGCCAATACCTTCAACCGGTAAACCAACTTGCTGCAGCACCATGGCGAGCATGATAAGCCCAACCCCGGGCACGCCAGCTGTACCGACAGACGCGAGCGTCGCAGTCATAATCACCATCAGGTATTCAGCAACGCCTAAGTCCAGGCCATAAACCTGCGCAATAAAGACGGTAGCAACACCTTGCATAATAGCCGTACCATCCATGTTGATGGTAGCGCCCAGCGGCACAGTGAAGGAACCGACACTGTTACTAACACCTAAACGACGGGTAACGGTTTCTAACGTGATAGGCATAGTCGCATTACTGCTTGCTGTGCTAAAGCCAAACAGTTGAGCATCCCGCATCTTACGCATAAAGATACCCGGCTTAACCCGTGCCAGAACGCGCATAAATATGGGGTAAACAATTAAACCATGAGCGAGCAGCACAAACAGCACAAGCAGGAAGTACTTGGCCAGACTGCCTATCATTTCCACGCCAATTTCCGTAAACAGCTTAGCCATTAACGCAAATACACCATAAGGCGCCAGGTTCATTAAAATAACAACCAACTTCATGATGACCGAATTCAAATCATCGAAAAAGCCTTTCAAACGTTCACCCGGTTTACCAACCAGGGCCATAGAAATACCGAACAGCAATGCAAACACAATAATTTGCAGCATATTGCCTTCAGCCATTGCGTTAATGGGGTTGTCGGGAAACAAATTAACAATGACTTCGCTGACCGATGGTGCTTCACTGGGCTCAAAGCTGGCATCTGAAGCACGCTCAATACCCGAGCCCGGTTGCACCAGAATTGCCGAGCCAATTGCAAAAGTAATTGCTATGGCCGTGGTGACCATATACATGCCCACTGCTTTTCCGCCTAAGCGCCCAAGCTTACTAGGGTCACTTAAGGAACAGGTTCCGACCACCAGTGATACAAACACCAATGGCACAACCAGCATTTTCAAAGAGGTAATGAATATTTGACCAACAACGTCGAAAAGACCATTGGTTAAATACAAAGAAACCCAGGCATTATCACCGGCAACGTAACGAATAATGGTACCGAGAATGATCCCAGCGACCATGCCGATAACAATGCGGCTAGTCAGACTGAGTTTTTTCTTTTCGCTCATAAGCGTCCTTTATTATTCATTCTAAAAAACTGCGACAGCCTAGCAGAAAGCTTTTAAATAAGCAGCTATAAAACTGTAAGCCTCGCTGAACACCTTCTATTGTGCGACATCTGACCGGGTTAAGGAAGATTTTAAGGTATGAATAATAACAGACATACCTTTCGCAAAACGTTCACTTAGCGGTTTACGGATAACATACTGTAATTTTAATACGTCAAAACCTTTATGCTGTTTCATTAACCACGCGTCACTGGTCGTCACTTCATCAATCAGGCCAAGCTCTTTTGCTTCCTGACCTGACCAGACCTCGCCTGTTGCGACTTTGTCTATATCTAGCTCACTGCGATTTTCCTGAACAAAAGACTTAAACTGACGGTGAATGGCCTCTAAATCCTGTTTAAACTTACGACGCCCTTCATCTGTATTTTCACCAAAGATAGTCAAAGTGCGCTTATATTCACCCGCGGTTAATTGCTCAAAATCGACATTATGCTTTTTCAAAAGCCGATGAAAATTCGGTATTTGCGCAACCACGCCTATTGAGCCGATAAAGGCAAAAGGTGCCGCCATGAGCTTATGACCAACACAGGCCATCATATAACCGCCGCTTGCAGCCACTTTATCTATAGCAACATTAACGGTTAAGTTATGCTCTCTTAAACGCAGCAACTGAGCCGCCGCCAGACCATAACCATTAACCACACCACCGCCGCTTTCCAGTCTTACCAGTACTTCGTCTTTCTCGGTGGCCAAGTTTAGAATAGCGTTAACTTCATGGCGTAAACTGTCGACCTCTTTTGCATCCATGCTGCCTTTAAAATCAATAACAAAAAGACGTTTCTCTTTATTCTGCACAGCCTTCTTTTTCTTTAACGCTTTCAGTGCTTTTTTCTGAGCTTTTTTATCCATAAGCTCAATTTTCAATTGTTCACTCAGCTCATTCAGCTCTTTAGATAAATGCGTGACTTGTAAGTCACCTTTACTCTTTTTCTGTTTCTGCGCCGCCTGAGCAATAAGGCCCACAATAAAACCAACAGCCACCACAATAATAGCGGCTTTTAGTAAAAAACCTCCAATATCAGCAACAAAATCCATACCACTCTCCTAAAACGAAAAAGGCCAGCATAACTGCCGGCCTTTGAATACCAAGTGTTCAATAACCTGAGATTATTCTACCAAATCTGCGTCGCTGATTGTCACTTGCATCATATCAGATGCAAACCAAAATGCGATTTGTTGCTGCATTTCAGCCGTAACCGCCGCAGACGATTCTGAACTAACTAATGAAGCGTGCTCTGCATCACCGCCAAAACGAACGATGCCCGACACTGAATTGCCATCAGGTGTTGTTGTCTCAGAAATGCCCTCTAAACCTAGTAATCCGGCTAGAGGTTCGGTACCTGCCAAAGGTTTATTTTCAACTGCGTTTGGAATTACTGCATCACCTACAGCTTCAATCATAAGTACAGGTGTTTCCGATGCGACTACGCTACTTGCATAGTTAACAGGGTCGCCTGAATCGATAACGGTCTGAGCCGCAAAAGCGAACTGTTCAAGAGTTGCATTAATTTGCGCAACTTGCTGTTCTGACGCTTGTGTCATAAATCCTGCGTAGAATTCTTCAAGAGTCGCGCCGCCAGCGATAGCCTGGTCGGCCGCCGCTTTAAACTCTGGGTTAGACGAATAGAGTAAAGTTGCTTTAATAGTCGGTCCGAAGCTGTCAGAAGCCAATAGGAAACTCGCTATGCTACCACCTGGCATACCTAAACTTGAGGCTTGAACAGAAAACTGTCCATCAAGAGCCGCAAGCGGGCTGTCTTCACCGAAAGACGTATTAGCTAAGGCTGTGAAACCAGTTCCGGCAATTGCGCCTAAAGAATGTCCAACAAAATGCACATCCTGACCGTTTAGTTCTTCTGTAGCACCCGCATCCTGAAAGTAATTCAAACTTAGACGAAGCCCAATAAGGTCAGTAATAGACTGACGCAAGTTATCTCGTGTCGTTAATAAACTGCTTAAGTTCATATAAGCGGTAACGCCACTTTCACTGGATGCGTCGATATCATCAGTGCCGTCATTGTCGACATCAAATGCACGCCCGCCATGCAATGGATGGTCGATGGCAACAGTCGCAAATCCGGCTACTGCGAAAGTCCCCGCTATTGCTGCAGCATTTTCTTTCTCGCCCGTAATACCGTGTTGGAAGATAATAACAGGCCAACCATTGGCCGGAGCGGTTAAAGGATCAAGCCCCATTGTAGCTCGCACGCCATTTGCCGTTGCCAAATCAGGAATGGTAATAAACGCTTCTATAGTCTGATCGCCCTGATTTGCAGGAATAGGATTATATCGAGTTAAATTGCGTTCCTCATCAACACCTTCAATATCAAAGCAGTCGTTAGGCGGCAGCATCAATTTTGGATCATCAATCATTGCAGCACTGATTCCCTCAGCTGCAGCATCAATTTCACCAGCCTGCAAAGCATTTAGTATAGCAGCCGGACTATCACATTGAGCCGTCCACCGTCCTGTCAAAGGTGCATTTGGGTTCTCTGTAGTAGGTAACGGCGAGTAATAAGGTAAGTCTACCTGCCCTCCATAAACTTTTGCTGCACTTGCTACAGCCAGAACGTTCGGATCAGTAATTCCTGCGCCGGACAAAACCGTATTCAAAGTAATCCCCTGAGAAACGGCTTGAAGCACTGGTGGATTAGAAGCCGAAACCCGTTGTCCTAGTAAACTTTTAGTCGCGCCCAAAACATCACCCACAGACTGTGTAGTAAAGTTCGAGCTGTAAATCACGCCTTCAGGATCAACGCCAAACTGCTCTAAAGAACCTTCATAACTGTTAACCAGGCGCTGCAGAGAGACTGCACTTGCATCACCTGAAACAGGCTTCTCATCGGCATTACGCTTCATTAATGTATAGGTTTGTGATGGTTTAACATCGCGACCGAGGGAGTCTTGAATATTGTCGGTCAATACCACCAGGTAACCGGTTTTAGGTTTGAATGGACGCAGTGGTACAACGGCAACACTGCCCTCACCCGTTGCTTTAACCGTAAAGTCGGTATTGTGTTCAAGCTCACCTGTTACGGCACATACAGCCGCAGGATTTGCAGCGGCACATTGCTCAGAAACAGCGCTGCCGCCCTGAATCGTTTCAAATACCCGTATTGAACCCTGAGCTTCCAGGCTCGCAGCTTCAATAGTGACTTTCTCACCGTTTTCATCAACTGGTAATGAGAAATTAAAAGTTAAGGTTGAGTGCGTACCCCAGCCATCAAGCCCATTGATAGCAACCTGAGGGTTTGCTATATCTGACGCATCTTCAACCGGCAAATTCAACGTACCGTCAACTGATCCGCTTAAGAGTATGTTTGTTGGTACAGGTAAAGCACCATTCGACGGATCAAAAACTACGCGAGACGCAGCAACACTAACTTCAGTTTCTGTAACAGGAGCTTCGTCACCGCTACCACAGCCTACAAGGCTAAGTGCAGAACCAATTGCAAGCGGAAGTAATAATTTCTTCATGAGGTATCCTCAATTCTTTTTATGATTTGTTATTTTACGTCTTCTCTTAACGATTTTTATACACCTGTATCAAATAAGATGAAAGGCTTTTTACCGATTTTTCGTTCGTTTGCTGAGAAGTTACTCGAATATCGTTACAATAGCCCACTCACCCGACCACAGTCCAATGGTATTAAGAAACTGTTATGGAAATTAAAACCGTACATGATTATCAGGCAAGCCCTGAATTATTGAAAAATAAGGTTATTTTAGTTACTGGTGCAGGCGACGGAATTGGTCGTCAAGCCGCTCTGAGCTACGCGGAACATGGTGCTACAGTTATTTTACTGGGGCGTACGGTCAGCAAGCTGGAGTCGGTCTATGACGAAATTATCGCTCAGGGAAGCCCACAACCGGCAATTATTCCGCTAGATATTAAAGGCGCGACAGAAAATCATTACCGCGATATGGCAGCGACCATTGCCGATCAGTTCGGTAAACTTGACGGCGTACTGCATAACGCTGGGTTGCTTGGCATTCTGTCCCCTTTTACGCACATTGAGAAAGACAGCTGGGACGACATTATGCAGGTTAACGTAACGGGTCAGTTTGCCATGACTCAGGCACTGATTCCGGTAATGGAAAAGTCTCCGAATGCCTCCTTAGTTTTCACGTCTTCCGGCGTAGGAAGAAACGGCCGGGCATTCTGGGGACCATATTCTGTCAGTAAATTTGCTACAGAAGGTATGGCTCAGGTTATTGCCGACGAGTATGAAGATACCAAATTACGCACCAACGTCATTAACCCCGGCGCGACCCGCACAGCGATGCGTGCAAAAGCGTATCCGGCAGAAGACGCGAAGTCACTTAAAACACCAAAAGATCTGATGCCGACTTATTTGTATCTGATGAGTGACGACAGCATTTCTGATAATGGATTGTGTTTCGACGCCCAGTAAACCGGCAGCTTCGAACTGACGTATCGGTAAAAAGGAAACGTGTTACACTCAATAACATGCATAATTAATTAGGTTACGTCTATGACATCGAAGCTACAGCAGCGAGCCGTTAATATACTTAGGCTCGCTTTGCCTTTCAGCGCATTGTTCAGTTTGTCAGCAGTTGCTGAGCCTCCGGAAATCGAAATTTTTGATAACGTCCGCCAGCAACAATGGGTGGGGGTAAGTCCTGTTAGTCGCGATACTATTTGGATCTCCGGTGAGAAAGGAACCGTAGCCAGAACCACAGATTCAGGGAAAAGCTGGGAGTATTTTCAACCCGGACCTAATGATCTGGATTTTCGCGATATTGAAGCTATTGATGACCGCCGCGCCTATGCATTAAGTGTTGGTACAGGAGGTCAGTCACGTATTTACTATACTGAGAATGGTGGTAACAGTTGGCGTCTGCGTTATCGCGGCGAAGCGGACAGCTTCTTCAACTGCATGGCACTTTCTCCTAGCGGCGAAGCCTGGGTACATGGCGACAGTGTTGGAGATGAATGGCGGATGGTACGCAGTGCCGATGGTCGCAACTGGATGCAAGTTCGCAGCGCGGTCGCCGAGCCGCCTCAATCTAATGAAGGTGGTTTCGCCTCAAGTGGCAGCTGTGCCCGCTTTAATAACGACAACTGGATGATTGCAACGGGTAATGCTGATAAAGCTCGAGTATTAATTAAAGGCTCGTTTGGCATTCGCTTTCGTGTGGTAGAAACACCAATGGAAGCAGGCCCTATGGCGGGCATTACCAGTGTGTGGCCTATTGACGATAAAACCTTTTATATTGCTGGTGGTGACTTAAATGATGCTTCTGGCGATGAAAATCGTTTATGGCATTATCAAAATAACGAATTTGAAGCCTTGCCCGGGCCACCAATTAAAGGCGCTCTTTATAGCTTGAGCCTTATCGATCACAACGGTTCCTGGTTACTAACGTCTAACCCCCAGGGCGCGGCGGCACTTAACCTACAAACTAAGAAATGGTTTAAGCTCTCTGATGCCAACATCTGGAATATTCAGTGTCATGGGGATATCAGTTGCTGGCTGGTTGGTAAAGATGGCTACGTTGGCCGTTTGCAATGGCAGGCGCCGCAACAGCGCCCTAAGCTCTAACAGTTCACGTACATTAAGCGGCTGGAGAACTTAATAAAGCCAGCCCACCTAATAAGTGACGGCTATTAAATCCGTGCCGCTTAAGCACGTTAGCGACAACCTGGCTTCTGTTGCCCGAGCGACATAAGCAAATAATATCGCGTTCTCGCAAGTGTGAGTTACTGTGTATAAACTGAATGACTTCAGTCAATGGTACATTAACCACCTCTGCATTACAGGGAATATCGGACAACACGTGCTCCTGCCGCTCTCGCACATCAACAATTAACAAATCATCGCGATGCCAGAATTCGTCAGTATCTCCGACCGGAATATTAACGCCATCATCAACACGACAGTCGCCGTTTAATTCACAAGGAGTGTAAACGATATGGTGCTCCGAATCCTGTCCCGGGCAAATAAGCGTATTCTCTCCGATAAAACACTCATAAGCGCTTGATGCTGCCTCAGCCCCCGTAAATAAAAAGTCTGACGCAACCCGACTTTTCAGTGTGGCTGATTCACTTAATACATAGACCGGATTACGGCTACCGACTCGAAATAAACGCCGCTCACCAATACTCACACAGCCAATGACGCTGCCTTCGCACTCAACCGGAACCGCGTCGCACGAATCGGCCGCAGAATGCGGCCAGCCAAATACATCATACTCGTCTATAGACTGGTCAGGCATAAGTATTGGCAATAACAACTCGATGGACTGGCTGGTAATTGAATCAGCTGATGTCGATACCACAGCTTTCACTCGATAGTGCTGGCAGCTGACAATATTTTCAATTCTGCCAGCCAAAGCCGGATGAGGATCGATAACGGCTATTTCTTTAGCTTGCTTATCTATCACCAGGTAACAGCAATGATCATCGTACTTCAGTTGCACAACACCATCTAACTGAGCGTCGTTATCGTTATTCGTGTCCGCAACAATTAGACAGGAATTTCTTAATGCGTCAGCAGCTTGTTTTATACGTACACAAGCCTCAGTAATTTCCTCTTGTCGCGTTGCCGGACCAAAAGATAATCGAATAGCGGAACCGCTGCGCCACTCTTCCAGCCCCATAGCGTCTAAAACAAAGCTTTTTGTTACCTTAGAACTGCATGCAGAGCCTGAACTCACTCTTATCTGACAGGCGTCAAAAACATCCATAATATCGCGCGAGGCAACTCCTTCTACGGAGAAGTTCAGCGTAGTAGGAACCGAACGCTCAAAGTCATGGTTAAATACAATAGAGGGGAAAGCTGACCGCAGGGCTTCAACCAACTGAGATCGATAATCCTGTAATTTAGCTTCACTATGAAAGCGACGGTTACTGTCATCCAGCATCAATTCAAATAACGCATTTAATGCTGCTATTCCGGGTAAGTTTTCGGTTCCGGAACGCAGACCTGACTCTTGCCCTCCACCAATAATTAGAGGGGTATAAGGGGCTGAATCCCGAACCGCCATAAACCCAATGCCTTTGGGCCCATAAAGCTTATGACCACTAAACGGAGCGTAATCAATGGTTGTTTCATCTAAATTAAGAGCTTTTTTCCCTAATACCTGAACGCAATCAACCATCCAGGGTACATCCGGGCTATGCTGACGTATCGTTTCTTCCAGTTGTTTTAAGTTCTGAATAACACCGGTTTCGTTGTTAACAGCCATAGTGCATATCATGGCAGCATCTTTTACATGCTCAGCAATAAACTGGCTATCCAACAGGCCTTGTTTATCAACTGGAATGGCAACAAGCTCAGCTTTCAGTCCAAGTAACTGATTCCAATGAGCCAGGGCCTGGGGCACGGCTTTGTGTTCTGTCGCACCATACAGGAGGTATTTTTTTCGCTTATCGGGAGCAACCTGCATAGCTGCATGAATTGCAGAAACCACAGCCGTCTGAATGCCTTCTGTCGCGCCACTGGTAAAAATAAGTCGACCTGACGGCAAACCAACAATTTTACGAGCTAACTGACGGGTGGTATCCAGAATATAACGAGCTTTTAAGCCCGTAATATGGCTACTTGAAGGGTTACCAAAAACTGTTTCCATCGTATGCGAAACAGCTTGAATAATTTCGGGAAGTACCGGAG
>Ga0208813_1000042_pt1 | contig 144787 bp, 121 predicted proteins | sample MalvireepMed_904_FD_184250 | JGI IMG/M metagenome (GOLD analysis project Ga0208813, IMG submission 184250) | Marine viral communities from the Global Malaspina Expedition - Malaspina viral metaG DeepMed_904 (SPAdes) (version 2) | ecosystem: Environmental > Aquatic > Marine > Oceanic | place... | reverse complement strand
ATATAGAACGTGCGCTAAACGCCAGACCTAGAAAGTGCCTAGGTTACAAACAGCCTGTCGTTGTGTTTAACGAATTACGCAATGCGGCCTAATTTAGCGAGTGGTGCACTTCGGGGTTGAATTCGCGACTAATACTGAATTCATAATACGTTATATTTTTTTAATTCCTAGTGGGTATTTTCAGATTCAGTTTAGTACTACGTAGTAATCATTTTCAGCTAGGCATCGGCATAATATGACATCGTCCTTAAAGGTTGTTTCTTGGATCTGACCTTTTTCTATTCCTAGTGTTTCGCATTTACTTTGGCAATCTATAAACGCGGTCCATGCTACGTATTCATTACAAACAAAATTAATTGAATACAAGAGTGTGATGATGATAAAACATTGTTTCGCCAAATAGAGACTAATGTGTTTTGACATAGTTGCCACGCTTTATCTATTGCTCATACTTTTAGTGTAGCTTATCAGTGTGGTTTTTCGGGATATTTACTATGCAAAGCCTTTATTTTCTTACTATCCCAAGTGCCCAAAGCTTTGATAAAGTTCAGGCGCTTTTTTGTTAAAGGAACTTTTAATGACACCTGCAATCAATTTATTAAAAAACAAAGGTATTTTTTATGATGTGCTGAGTTATCATCACGATCCTGCACATACCCAATTTGGCCTTGAAGCGGTTGAAAAGCTTAACTTGCCCGCTGAGCAAGTGTTTAAAACTTTAGTCCTTGAAGATGCCGAACAACAGCTTTTGGTTGCAGTAGTCCCTGTGAGTCAACAGGTAAATATGAAGATGCTTGCTAAGGCAGCAAAAGTAAAGAAAGTAACTATGGCCCCTCAGCAGAAAGTAGAAAACACAACTGGTTATATTTTGGGGGGAGTCAGTCCGCTTGGCCAAAAGAAGCGTTTACCTACTTTTATTCATCAATCTGCAATAAATTTCGATACTATCTATGTCTCAGCCGGTAAGCGAGGCCTTGAAATTGCGCTTAAGCCCCATGACTTGTGTAGTCTATTAAATGCTAGATTGGTTGATTTTTGAACATTTAATGTAACTAATTTTACTTTTTTTTAAAAAAGAGTTTGTCCTTAATCTGAATCTAGCTAAGCTAATAATGCGTTATTAATTCGAATAACGATTTATCTTAAAGGATTCAGGATATGAAAAAAATTATTGCTATTTCTGCACTTTCTCTACTTCCACTTTCAAATGCAATGGCTGATCAAGACATCGGTTGTGGTTTAGGTTCAATGTTATTTGCTGGTCAACAAGGTAAAGTTGTTAAAGTTCTTGGTGCAACGACAAATGGTATTTCAGGTAACCAAACATTTGGTATTACATTTGGTACTTTAGGCTGTAACGGTAATGGTACAGTGACAGCTTCAACTAAAGTTGCGACATTCATTGATGGCAATATGGAACAACTTGCACGTGATATGTCACGTGGCGAAGGTGAAACTCTTGATACGCTTGCTGAAGTATGGGGCGTTCAAGCGCAAGATAAAGCAGCATTTAATAAGTTAGTACAGACACAGTTTACTAACGTATTCACATCAGAAAATGTGACATCTCAATTAGTTTTAGAGAACCTTAATACGCTTGTTGCTAGCGATGCGCAACTTGCTACTTACACACTATCTTAATCTAGCGTGTACTTTTTAAATATAAAGCCCTTAATGGGCTTTTATTCTATTATGCGTGGTATTTTACTTTCTTCTTGTTTGTTATTCAGCTGTTTAGCATATTCAACAACACCGACACTCGAAATAGCTCATCATCCTTATTGGCTTAAGCTGGGTCATTATAATCAGCCTTTTCTTTCTATGTATGAAAGTGAAGTGGATAGCTCAGAATTTTTCTTTTCTGAGGTGGGAAAAACAGACCCTCATGCAGAGCTTTTAGCGACTATAGCGGCGTTTAAAAGCGATGATGATAACCAAGCAAAGTGCCGTTTTCCTGCTCGCTATAACTGGCTAAAAGAACATTTCTTTACAAATTGGCCTGCACTTTCTTGCCCTGAAATTGAAACATGGCAACAGCTTATCAACCCAAAAGGTATGACTCTAGTCTTCCCGACCGCGTTTATGAATGATCCGTCCTCGATGTTTGGTCATACTCTATTACGTATTGATGCGAAGGACCAAACCCGCAGTAGAGAGCTCATCGCTTTTGCTGTTAACTTTGCTGCAGAGCCTGATGTTACTGATAATGCCGCTTTATATGCTTTAAAAGGTATTATTGGTCAATATCCAGGTAAGTTCACTTTAATGCCGTATTATCGCAAAGTCCGTGAATATAATGACTTAGAATCTCGTGATATATGGGAATATAAACTCTCATTATCTGATCAAGAAATTCAGCGTGTGTTATTACATTTATGGGAAATGCAGTGGGCCACGTTTGATTATTTTTTTGTTGATGAAAACTGCTCGTATCAGCTGTTAGCATTACTGCAACTTGCACGAGATGATTTGTCTTTAACTGCTCCATTTTCTTCGCATGCGATCCCATCAGATACGGTTGCAGCTCTTAAGCAACATGGATTATTACAGACGCCTCGATACCGTGCTGCTTCAGGCACTAAATTGATCAATTATGAAAGCCAACTCACAGAGCAGCAGGTTTACCTTGCTCGTTTACTGCGTGATGGAGTAGCGCTAGATGAATTATCGCTCGCACCTGAGCAGGCTGTGCCTGTCCTTGAGATGGCGTATGAGTGGTTAAATTACCAATATTATGATCAAGGATTAGCACGTGATGCAATTGCTCCTCGATTAACAAAGCTGTTGCATCAACGCAGTCAATTCCATGTGGTTTCGCCTTTCAAGCCTGCGCCAAAGCCTCGAGTGAGTCCTGATAATGGTCATGGCTCTAGTCGTGTTGGTGTAATATTTAATGATTATGAGCATACCGCTAGTCGGTTTGGTTTAACATATCGTGTTGCTTATCATGATTTACTTGATAATCCCGGTGGTTTTATTCCTGGTGCGCAAATTAGTTTTTTTGACTTAGAGGTAAACCAAGGTAGTAACGAGAATCTTCATCTCGAGCGTTTGCTTTTAATTGATGCAATGTCATTAGCACCTGACAATGGCTTATTTAATTCTTGGTCATGGAATGTTCGTGCTGGGTTTGACCGTCAACCAACACAGACGAAGCGAGAAGGTCGTCTGTTTTTACAAGGCGGCTATGGCAAGTCTTTTGGTGATGCATCACACTTGCAAAGTTATTTGCTTGGCTCATCAGTTGTTCAATCAGGTGATTTGATAGATTCTGTGTCGTTTGGGCTAGGAAGCGAAGCAGGTGTTATTTGGCAAGTTACCGATTCACAAAAGCTTGCTTTGAGTGGTCAGGCTTTTTGGCTGATGAATGAACCAAGTGTTGACTATCAGCTAACGTTTTCTGCTCATTGGCAAATAGCGTTGGCTCAGAATTGGGGGCTTAGAAGCTCAGCTATTTATCAAGATTGGCAACGTTCTGAACAGCAATTTAAATTGCAGCTTTTCCATTACTTTTAGCAGTGTATTTTTGGTAGGTTATGCCAGCGAGTAGTGTAGTGCGGTGATAAATACTCTCGCTTCATATGCCAACGAGTGGTTGTGGTTTCGCTTGCAAGGGCAAGCGTACCAACACCGTAACGAGCATTTATTTTGTCTAAACATTTCATTAGGCTTGGGTTATCGATAGGTGCTTGAAATAAATCAGGTTGCTGAAACATTTGGCTCGATAACTCTAGCGCACCGATACCACATTTGTAAAAGGGTACGCCGGGTTTATATAAGTGTTTAAAGACTTCGCTGATAGCGTTAGCAAATACACGGCTGTCGGCTGTGGCAACACTAAACTCATAAATATAGGACTTTTTATAATAGCCATCTTGATGAGGTGAGCTGGCGACAAACATTAATAAACGTTGTGTGAGTGACCCTTGTGTGCGTAACTTACGGGCAACAATAACGGCGTGATTAATAAGTGCGGTTTTTAGCGCTGTGGCATCGGTGATACGTTCCCCAAAACTACGGGTCGAAAATATCTCTTTTTTATCTTGGCGCACGTCATCCCATGCTAAACAGCTTTTACCACGTAACTCGTTTACTGTACGCTCGAGTACAATACTGAACAGGCGTTTCATTTTTCGAGGCTCTTGTTCGGCTAAATCAAAAGCAGTATTGATATTCATCGCTTTGAGCTTTTTAGCTAAGCGTCGACCAACCCCCCAAACATCTTGTATGTCCATGGCTTTTAAAATGGCTATTCGTGACGCTTCTGAATCAATCACTGCTACGCCATCAAAGCCCGATAGTTTTTTTGCTGCATGATTGGCGGCTTTGGCAAGGGTTGCCGTTGGGCCAAAACCTACTCCAACAGGCAGTTTTGTTTCGCGCCATACGGTACGGCGAATATGATGACCATAACTATGCCAATCATTAACAAGCTTGTTGAAACCTGTAAAGTTTAAAAACGACTCATCAATAGAGTATATGTGCTGATTATCGCAAAAGCGGCCAATCACGTTCATCATCCGTTCGCTTAAATCCGCATACAGCTCATAGTTAGATGAGCGGATCACCACTTGGTTATCTTCGAGTAACTGTTTTACCTGAAAATAGGGCTGAAACTTTGGAATAGCTAGCTTTCGTGCAATAGGACACACAGCACAAATACAGCCATCATTGTTGGTGAGTACCACTACAGGTTTACTGCGAATAGCTGGATCAAATACTTTTTCGGCACTGGCATAAAAGGCCACCGCATCGACTAAGGCGTACATGCTAATAGCTCTTTACTACTGCGATGTAAGCGAATTGAGCGGGTGACCACGCCTTCTAATTGAAATTCATCAGATTGACGTAGTTGCACTGCAGGGTATTTAGGCGAGGCTGATAATAACTGTGCATTGTGTTTATCTAGTAGTTTACAAACAAATAAACCATTTAGATTCGCCACGATGACATCGCCATTTTTAACGTCTTCGGCGCGATCAACCAGTAATAAGTCACCATCAAAAATCCCCACACCTTGCATTGATTCGCCAGAGGCAATACCAATAAAGGTTGCATCAGGGTGTTTAATCAACAGCTGATCTAATGATAGGCCAAGCTCTTTGTATTGTGCTGCTGGTGATTCAAAACCACACACGCCAGCTTCGATATAAATAGGAATAACGCGCATAACAAAACCACTATACTGTATGTTTGTACAGTATAGTGGTTTATGGTTATCTTGCCAATAAGATCACGGCGTGTTGTGATTGATATTTTCGATCATGGTTGTGGCAATAGCGATAAAATCACGTACTTGCTGATCAGTTAAGCCTTGGCAAAGTTTGGCATCAACCTCTTGCTCAGCGACTTCTAAGCGCGAGAACAGAGCGTTACCTTGTTCAGTAAACGATAAAATTAAACAGCGCTTATCATTTTCGTCAGCACATTTAGAAACCAGTTCAAGTTTTATAAGCTCTTTTAATAAGCGTGCTATTTGTGCTTTATCTCGACCCGTTTTGGCAACAATATCATTCGCGGTACAGTGCTGTGTTTCGGCAATAATATGTAAGCAGCGGACATGTAGTGCATTAAGACCCAGCTCGTTGGCGTTAATGGCTTTGCGTACAGTGACGCGATAACTTTGTGCCAGTGTAAATAAAGCAGAAGAAAGAGAGGTTTGTGGCATGGTTCACCTAAATTAAGCTAGTTGGCATTAGTTGACAAAGTCAATCAAAAGCGTATAGTTGACTATATCAACTATTGGGGCGTTGTGCAATTTAACCAGCTAGGAGACCAACATGGCTAGAAAAGTTCGTCGTGCAAACGTAATAAGTACTACACGTATTTCCCCACATCTACAAAGGATTGTCGTTGGCTCAGACGAGTTTGCCGATTTTCCACAAGACGCAAAAGGTGCGTACGTAAAGGTACTACTTCCTCATGCCGGTGAATCTAAGGTTGAACTTGATTTACACGCTGAACACCCAGCATTAATGCGCTCTTACACGATTCGCGAAATTAACCCTACTAACGGTGCAATTACCCTCGACTTTGTGGTTAACCAACATCAAGGTGTGGCAACTAACTGGGCACAAAATGCGAGAGTTGGCGACGAGGTGGGTATTGCAGGCCCGGGCCCTAAAAAACTCACAGACTTCACGCAAACACATTATTTAATGCTGGCAGATTTAACCTCTGTAAATGCAATCAATGGCTATTTACAAGCGCTGCCGCAAGATGCCACTGTCGATGTCATTATTCATGTTGCTGATAAAGCCGACATCATTGAGCTTGAACAAATTAAAGCACACACTCAACATAGTGTTGAATGGCTAGTTACAGATGAACCAGAAACAGATTTACTCGACCAAGTAACACGCTTATGTGCAGGTTATAACACGCAACCAATGGTGTTTATGGCACTAGAAGCAAGCTTGGTAAAAGTAATTCGCCGTTTAGTAACAAGCAGTTTTGAAATTAACCGTGAGCACATTGTTGCATCTGCCTATTGGAAGCATGGAATTGATGCCGATGGCCTAAAGGTGGAAAAACAGCAACAAAGCCGTGCCTAATTAGCATTTGAAAAATAGCTATTCGCTCTCATTAACTAACTATAAAGAGTTAAATTTTGGAGAGTGGATGTCAGACCTTACAAATACACCTTTTTCATTGCTTGAATTAAGCCCAATGAAAGAGCACGAAACAGTTTCGCAAACACTCGCTAACAGTGTTACCTATGCGCAAACAGCTGATAAGCTTGGCTTTAATCGGTTTTGGATGGCAGAGCACCATAATATGCGTGGTATTGTGTGTGCAGCCACCTCAGTACTGATCGGCCATATAGCAGGTAAAACTCAGAATATCCGCGTAGGTGCGGGTGGGGTGATGCTACCTAACCATCCACCGCTGGTGGTCGCTGAGCAATTTGGCACCCTTGAAAGCTTATATCCGGGAAGGATTGATTTAGGGCTAGGCCGTGCTCCTGGTAGTGATCCAATTACCAGCCGCGCACTGCGCAGAGACGAGCAAAGGGCAGAACACTTTGCAAATGAAGTGACAGAGCTGCAAGGTTTACTTGGCCCATATAAAGGTGACTCTCCAGTACGCGCAATCCCAGGTGAAAACACTAATGTACCAATCTGGTTACTAGGCTCAAGCCTTTATAGTGCACAGCTTGCAGCTAAAAAAGGCTTGCCATATGCATTTGCAGGGCATTTTGCACCGCGCTTTGTTGAAGAGGCCATTGCATTGTATCGCAAAGAATTTCAACCATCTGACGTGTTAGATAAGCCATATGTGATGCTTGGCTTACCTGTTGTTGCAGCAGACACAGACGAACAAGCACAGTTTTTAGCAACCACAGCAAAACAACGTATTTTGGCACTTATGCGTGGCAAGCCACTTTGGCTAAAAGAGCCAGTTCAAACTATGGAAGGGTTATGGACAGCACAAGAAAAAATGCAAGTAGAGAGCTTTTTAGGGCTTTCAGTTGTTGGCGGTCAAGCGAGCGTTAAGCATAAGTTGAGTATGATTAAACAAACGCTACAGGTTGATGAGTTTATTTTTACTAATGACCTGTATGAATTGAGTGACAGGCAGCATGCGCTGGAAATACTAGCAGGTATTATGAAATAAACAGCTATTGCACTACTTGAGCGCGTGATTAGTCGATTACGCGCCTTTAAAAAAACTTGTTACTTATTTAATAAACGGTTTTTTAGATTGAATTGATTTAATTATTCCGTTTTAAGGATTGGATTTAACTTAATACAATACATTTATTAATCATAACCCTAGGAAGGTGCACCGTGAAATCTCAAAAAATTGCCGCAGTAGAGCCACAAACAAAAACAGCATTAATCGCTGAGGGTGGTGGGCAACGTGGGATTTTTACCGCAGGTGTACTCGATGCATGGTTAGAAAATAATTACGATCCATTCGATTTATTCATTGGTACATCAGCTGGTTCACAAAATTTAACGAGTTATTTAGCGCGTCAAAAGGGCTACGCAAAGCGTTTAATTAGAGGTCTTTCGCGCCATAAGCGTTTCTTTCAACTTGGCCGAGGTCTTATCGGAAAAAGCATCGTTGATCTTGATTGGTATTTTGAAAAAACCAAAGAAGTAAACCGTGCCCTTGATTTTAAAACCGCGACTCAAAGTTTAGGTAATCGCGAACTGTTGATCACAACCACAAATGCAGCAGATCGTAAACCGTATTATTTGAGCCCAAATGGAGAAGATACGCAATGGTTAGCACTGTTAAAGGCATCAAGCGCTTTACCGTTTTTGTATAAAGATGGTGTGAACTTAACGCCTTGGGTGACAACCAAAGCGGCTAATGATGCTATTATTCAAAGTTCGAATACTGATTTAGTTCATGATATGTATTTAGATGGCGGCTTAGCAGCACCTTTGCCAGTTAAAGAAGCTTATAATCGTGGTGCACGGGACATTGTAGTAATTCGTACCGTTGACCAAGATTTTCAAATTCAGTCGGAGTGGGTGAATAAATTTAAATCATTTGTTCGCGTTTCTGGCTATTGCCCTAAAACAATCGATTACTTAGTTCAGCATGAACAAGCTTATCAAGACGAACTCGACTTTATCGCTAACCCACCAAGTGATGCGCGGATCACGCAAATTTTTGCAGGTGATAAACTACGCAGTAAGTTGCTGGGTAGTACAGATTCAGATCTGCGCTTTGATCACAAATTAGGCTTAGCGGCAGGTCGTGCCTTTTTACAGCAGCAACTGCTAAATTAGTCGGTAGCATGCACAGTTAATTAATCCCATTGCCTACTTGAGATATTCGTAAATAAAGTTAAAGTGGTTAGCTATTCACTTTTTGTGATTTTTTATCTAAAAGAACAATAAAGGCTTGCCATGTTTAACACTGCGGTATCGACAATAAATGGCCTTCTCTGGGGAGAAGGCCAAATTCTTATTTATATTCTACTGTTTGCTGGAATTTGGTTTTCGGTACGCTTAAAAGCAATTCAATTGGTTAAGTTTCGCCATATGTTTAGCTTGTTAAAGTCGAGTAGCAGCACCGATAAAAACTCAATCAGTTCATTTCAAGCTTTATGTACTGGCCTTTCTGCACGAGTAGGCACAGGAAACCTTGCAGGCGTTGCCGTAGCAATTTCGTTAGGTGGCAGTGGCGCAATATTTTGGATGTGGGTCATTGCCATTTTGGGCATGGCCACTGGCTTTGCAGAAAGCGTACTCGGGCAAGTGTATAAAGTCAGGGATGCCAACGGTGAGTTTAGGGGCGGGCCTGCTTATTATATCCAGCAAGGGCTAGGCAGCAGAGCACTGGCGGTGTGTTTTGCTTTTTGCCTGTTTCTTGGTTATGGCTTTACCTTTAGTGCCATGCAAACAAATACCATAACTGATGCCCTCAATTACGCATTCGAAATTCCAACATTGTATTCAGGTATTGTGATCACAATACTGGCAGGCTCAATTATTTTAGGTGGCTTTAAAGCTATAGCCCGTTTTGCTGAACGTATCGTGCCAGTGATGGGGATTTTATTTGTTCTAGCCGCCATCATAATTACTTTACTAAATATCGGCAAAGTCCCTGCCATGATTGAAGATATTTTACTGTCGGCTTTTGGTTTACAAGAAGCAGGCGCAGGAGCTATGGGCGCAGCAATTAAAAATGGTATTCAGCGCGGGCTTTATTCGAATGAAGCGGGTGCCGGTAGTGTGCCACACGCATCAGGCTGTGCATCACCAGTACCCAATCACCCGGTCACTCAAGGCTACATTCAAATGCTAGGGGTGTTTTTCGACACTACTGTGCTGTGTAGTTGTACAGCCGTCATTATTCTATTAGCTGATATTGATATAAGCGGCGAAATGGAAGGAATACGTTTAACTCAATCTGCGATGACAGCACACATGGCCGCTGGTGGCATTTACTTTGTAGCGGCTGCGATTTGTTTATTTGCGTTTACTTCAGTGGTTGCAAACTATGCCTATGCAGAGAGTAACCTGCATTTATTTAAGCTAGATAATAAACTTGGTCGAGGTATTTATACCAGTTTATATTTATCAATGATGATTTGGGGCGCCTCGGCGACCATTAAACAAGTATGGGATCTCGCTGATATAGCACTTGGCCTAATGACAGTGGTGAACGTTATCGCTATCATACGCTTAACGCCAACTATCTTATCTGTTACTAAAGACTACCATAGTCAACGAGAAGCAGGACAAGAGCCTAGTTTTGATTCTGAAAAAGTAAAAGTACAAGGACAAACGGAACTGGGCATTTGGCGAAAATAACCGAAAACAATAACCAAAAAGCAGTTGCACATGATAGATATTTACGCAGGCCCAAGCGCAGCAAAAGCGATTGAAGAACAAGGAATGACACCAGACCTATTTAGCACATTTTTAGGGGCGAGTGGTGGTCCAAAATGGTTTACATTATTTGGTCTTGATAAATATTTGTTTGGTGAGTTTTTTAAAGAGCGAAACACAACATTAAACTTATTAGGGTCAAGCGCTGGCGCATTTAGAGCTGCGTGTTTTGCTCAAAATGACCCCGTTGCAGCAATATCGCGATTAGCAAAGTCATACTCTGAAACACGTTATTCATCAAATAAAGCAAAGCCTGAAGAAATAACGACAAAAGCACGAGAGTTATTAAGCACTGTTTTTGCTGAAAATGGCATTAAAGAAATCATAGATAACCCCGTTTTTAAAGCCCACTTTATTGTTGCAAAATCGAATGGGTTTGTAGCCTCAGAAAACAAACTGATGCAGTTAATGGGTTTATCTAAAAGTTACTTAGCAAATAGGTTAAACAGACGCTTTTTAAACAAACAGTATGAGCGTTATGTGTTTCAACCTTCAGATAGCCAGTTATCATTTTCAGATAACAATACCTTCAATACCCATACTATTGAGCTAAGCGAAGATAATTTAGCAGATGCTTTACTTGCTTCAGGCTCTATTCCGTTAGTGATGCAAGGTATTAAAAATATAACAGGAACACCACCAGGGATGTATCGTGATGGTGGTATCATCGATTATCACTTTGATTTAAATATTCATAATGATGGGCTTATCTTGTATCCGCACTTTAATAACAAACCAAAAGCAGGGTGGTTTGATAAAAGTTTAAAGCGCGGAATTACACCAAAAAACTATGACAAAGTGGTTATGATCACCCCATCTGCTGAGTTTGTTGCATCATTACCTTATGGCAAGATCCCCGATAGAACTGACTTCACCGAACTCGATGCTGACACACGTATTAAATACTGGCGACAAGTGCTCAGTGAAACAGAGCGCCTTGGCGAGGCCTTCGATAAGCTTTGTGAGCACCCTATAGAGCCAAAAATTCAAATTATTACTTAAACTGATTAATAAGCGCTGTTTGTTCATTAACCTTGTTCAATAATGCTGCACAGAGTTGTTGCGAAGTATGGCCAAGCTCAGTGCATTCAAGAGTAAATTCTTGTGCTGAGGTTATGTTTGTTGCAATCAGTTGACTTGCTGTTAGTTGCTCAGTCATTGCGTGTGCAATAATGCTGTTAAGTTCACTCAGTTTCACTGATTGTGCTTTGATATGCGCTAAGCTATCACCACTTTGATGAGCAAGTTCAACACTTTTAGCTGACAAAGCAAGGCCATCAGACATTGCATGCTGTACTTGTTGCGAAGCCTCAGTTAAATGATTGAGGACAGTTTTAATTTCTTCTGTTGATTGTTGAGTCCGATAGGCAAGGGCACGTACTTCACCTGCGACAACAGCAAATCCGCGTCCATGTTCACCTGCTCTTGCTGCTTCAATTGCAGCATTAAGGGCTAATAAATTTGTTTGATCAGCAATTGCATTAATCTCATTCAAAATTGCAACAATATGTTTATTTCCCTCAATAAGGTCGACCACCTGTTCACTTGCAATGTGTAATTTTTTGTCTAATTCACTAATTGAATCAATAGTTTGGTGAACAGAAGTTACTCCTTGTTCTGTTGATTTTTTAGATGCTTCAGCAGCTTGAGTAGACGCTGTAGTACTCGATGAAAGTTCGTTTATTGAAGCAGTCATTTGCTCTGTAGCAACAACAATTTGCGCAACTTCATCAGTTTGTTTGGTCAAAAGTTCTGTTACAGCTAACCCAGAATCAGCACATTGCTGGGCATTGTTATTTACACCCATGGTCACATCGTTAACTCGACCAACAACAGCTTTTAACTTTGCTTGTTGCATTTCAAGAGCTAAGTGTAAAAAACCAATTTCATCATTACTACCAGAATATAAATAAGCCATGAGAGGGTTATCGTAAATACTTTTTGCTTTTTGTATGAGCGCTTTATATTTCATTCGCCAAAAAAACAAACCTAGATTTATTGAAACTAAACTGGCAAGTAATAATAAAGATACTGCAGAAAATCCACTTGTAAATAAAAGCACAAAAGAAAGAATTAAAGTTAAAAATAAAGACCATGATAAATATAAAGTTGAATCAAAAGGCTGTTTCAGTGCTTTTGAGTTAGAAACCTTATTAATTTTTTCGTATTCTTCAGTTGCTCTAGCTAAAACGTCATCATTAAGTTTTGTACGTACAGATTGGTATTCTACAGTTTGGCCGCTCGCGTCTTTGATGGGGGTAACAAATGCATTAACCCAATAATAATTACCATCTTTACAACGATTCTTAACAGGGCCCATCCAAGATCTACCGTTATGTAGGTGTTGCCATAAATCAGCAAATGCAAGTTTAGGCATGTCACAGTGGCGTACTAGGTTATGGGGCTGATTAACCATTTCAGCTAATGTAAAACCTGAAATATTACAAAACTCTTGGTTTGCATATGTTATGTAACTATCTAAATCGGTAGTTGAAAGCAAAATGTCAGAATCTGAAAATTTAACTTCTTTATTGTTTGTTTTATCAATTTTCACGTTTAAATTATCCAAATCAGAAATAGAGGAGGTATTTGTACAAGAAACTACACTAAGATTTGAGATTTTAATTAATTACTAAAAACTCAATTTAAAGCAAGTTGTTGAATTTAATTACATAATGTAGCGGTAAATTGATTCGAAAGAAGTAGGAAATTTCTCATTTGTTGAATTATTTAGATTAATATAAATCACACAACATTAAAAAATTACAAATTTAAAAATGGTTTATTAAAATTAAAGGTGTCAAACGTGTTTAAGTAAATTTTGGCTTTATTTAAAGTTGAATTTTGGAATTTTTGGTAGATTAAATGACTAGAATTTAAATGCTCAGAGATGGTTATTTAACTACACCAACAAGAGCCGTTGGTGTAGCAAGATTAATTATATTTAAATACTAGCGGTTATGTAACCTTGGTTCATCCTGACATGGAATGCCATCAAAATTTTTATTTAAATTTGTATCAGGGCAGTTACGCATAAAAAAAACAGCTTCTTCTAGAGAGTTCATTTGACTGCAGTATTTCCTACCATCACATGTATAGATAGGTTCTTGTGAAATATCAGTTTGTCTTTTATGCGTATATTTATTTTGAATTGGCTCAATGATTTGCTGCTGTATTGTGTCGACAGCAGAAGTTTCCCCGTAATTATTTGCATAGAATGCCCAAGCTCCAAAAGCAATTACAATTAGTAAGAAAATTTTTCTCATATGAGCTCCTGTTGAAGATACTAAAAAATGGATAGTAATATTTATAAAATCGAGATTAAGGTTGTAATACATATTAAAAGCAAACGACTGAGTTTTTAATGGGTATTCGCTGAAAATTAGAAAATCTGAAATATCTTAGAATTCGGAAATATATACTTTTATTTATAGCAAGTATTAAAATCAATAAAACTTTAAAAACAGGGTGATAAATCAGAAAGATAAAAGGTTGGAAATTTATAAAATATGAAATTTCTTATAGTATTTATTTTGGATTTGATCTTTGTTTATACATTACTATCATGATTTATATAACCAATCTTTTAAGAGGATTGGTGAAATTTTGAAAGCTTCGCTGACATTTAGCGCTATTTTTGTAGCATTTTTAAAGCTGTATTACTTTAAAAAAACTCAATACAGTGTAATAAACAGCAAAGAAACTTGATTGCACAGCAAAGGCATTCTTATCTGAACTTATGCGAGATAATAGATTGCTTAAAATTTAGTTTTTAAAGGGTTGATAAAGACATAGCTATTTCATCTATGAACACAGATGAAATGATTAACACATTAAAAATGTAGATGATGTTGATTGCTTGGTTGATGGAATAATTATACTTAAAAATTAAAATGCCAATAACATCCCATAAATTACGTTATGTTAAATTAGATAAAATAATAAAAAGTGGACGTTAGGTTACTAACTAGCCCACTTTTAGAAGGGTCTTTACTTAGTTAATTCAGTTCAGAATCTACCCAAAATTTTGTGCCTTTTAGTACAGCTTGCAAAGCAAGGCCATTTTCGGTTAATGAATAGACAGTAACTTGATCAGCAATAGCTTCCGCAACTAATGCTCCACCTTTATCTTCATATTTTGCGGCTGCATCAGCGTTACCACCAAAGGTCCAGCCATGTTCAATGAAGCGATTTAATGCAGACTGGTTATGAAAGACCATTACTACATTAAAGTCTTTTACTCCTAAACCAAGACCTAAACCAGCTTCGCCCATATTCATGTAAGTTGATTGGCCTGTTAGGTTATTTTTTACAACACCATAGCCGCCACCGAAACTCGCTAAAACAACATTTACATTTGCGTTATCAAAAACAGCATAACCCGCAGAATTTGCAATTTGTTGTTTAACATCAGGTTTTTCTGCATATAATTTGTTAAGTGTATTAGTTCTCATGCTTTGAACTAATGCACGTTTTTCTTGTGGTGATGCACTACCTGTTGTTGCACAACCCGTTAAAAGCGTTGTTAAAATAACAGAGGTAATGATTAATAACTTTTTCATACTTAATTCCTTGAATACTCGTATGGCAAAATGATACCTATATAATAGACTAATTTTCAGATATGTTAAGTCCAATACTAGACAGTATCGGACTTTATGGTAATCTTATAACTAGTTATTTTACAAGATATTTATATATTATGCTCGTTGCTCTCGTTGATACACTCAAACAACTTCGCTACCAAATCGCCCATCTTGAAGATGATACTCTCGCAACAGAATATCCTGAACTTGATACATTTATACATCAGGTTGGATTGACTGTTGCTGAATCAAAAAATGACTTAAGTTTCGTTTATCAATTCTTATACGTTTATGGCAGGAAATCTGAAGCAACGTTTAATCGCTTTCGAAATGAGCTTGAACGTTTTTGTTTATGGTCATGGTTAGTTGCTGAAAAATCAGTATTTGATCTGAAACGAGATGATATCGAAGCTTATGTAGATTTTATGGTTGATCCCGACTCTGCTTGGTTATCAGATTCGGTGCAATGGCGTTATAAAGATGAGCAAGGTATCAGGCGATTAAATTCAAATTGGCGCCCTTTTATAAATAAAGAAAATATTGCAAGCCAACAAACACTTGCTGCAATGTTTACTGCACTTAATGTATTTTATAAGTTTGCGATTTTGGAGGAAAAAACCTTTGCTAATTTTGTACCGGTAGTAAAAAAGAACAGCCCTTACCTAGTTGTGCAATCACAGATTAAAATTCCAGATACGCTCAGTGATATTCAATGGGAGTATGTATTTGGTGTTACCCGGGATTTATGTGAACAACAACCTGATTTAGAAAGAAATTTATTCACACTCGCTTGCTTAAAAGGATTGTATTTACGAATTTCTGAGTTATCAGAAAGACCACAGTGGTCGCCGGTTATGTCGCATTTTTGGCAAGACAATGATGGCTTTTGGTTTTTAAGAATTATGGGTAAAGGTAATAAATTACGTGATGTAACTTTAAGTGAAGATTTTATCACTTATTTAAAACGTTATAGGCTTTACCGTGGTTTATCTGCCCTGCCCCGAGTTGATGAATCGGAGCCATTAGTTCATAAAATTCGTGGTAAAGGTGGTATGACTGTTAGGCAAATTCGACGTTTAGTTCAACAAAGTTTTGATTTAGCAAAACAATCGTTATTAGACGATGGCTTTAAAGATGATGCTGAGCAACTTGAAGCGGCGACGGCACATTGGTTACGACATACCGGTGCAACACACGATGCACAAACAAGGCCGCTTAAACATTTATCTGAAGATTTAGGCCATGCCAAAATTGCCACAACAGACCAAATTTATATTCAAACAAATATAAAAGAACGCGCAAAGTCTGGAATAAAAAGGAAAGTTTAATGGAATATACAATACTAGCGATTGTTGGTTTAGCCCTGTTATTTTATTCTCTGACAATTCGTCAGCTAGAGCGAACTGAAATTACTGGTCCAATGTTTTTTGTTTTTGTTGGTATCGCAATGACTTATTTTTTGCCGAGCGAATTTAAGTTAGGAGAAGCAGGACTCAGTGACATCTTGCCTTTGGTTGAATTAACCCTAAGTATTTTTTTATTTACCGATGCTGCAAAATCAAAATTGCCTGTATTGAAACATAGCTTTCAATACCCTAGCCTATTACTGTTTGTTGCTTTACCAATGACACTAATATTGGGTGTTGCTGGCGGATTATTTTTCTTTTCTGAGTTGTCACTTTTTCAATCTGCCTTGATCGCTATTATTTTAACGCCCACTGATGCGGCGCTTAGTAAAGGCATTTTAGAATGTACTTCTGTACCTGAAAAAGTTCGAGAAGGAATAAATACAGAAAGCGGTTTAAACGACGGGCTTTGTGTTCCAATATTTTTAGTTCTTCTTTTGTTAGCTCAAAATCCAGAAAGTGCTGTAACAACGCTTGATACTCTATTTGTTTTTACACGAGAGTTAGGCGTGGCGCTTGTTATTTCCGGCGTGTCGATGGCCATATTTATTCCATTATTAAAAATAGCATTAGCACGTCATTATTTTGCAAATAATAGCAGCCCATTTTTATTAATTGGCTTGGTCATGGCCATTTTTTCTTTGACACAAAACCTGCATGGCAGTGGGTTTATAGCCGTATTTGTAGCGGGGCTTTTATTTGATTACTTAGCACCTAAAAAAATTCGTTCAACATTAGTTAAAGATTCTGAACATATCGCTGAATTTGTAGCATTACTTATATGGTGTTTATTCGGTTTTGTTTGTGGTCACTTAATTGTGAATGATATTACTTGGCCAATTGTATTTTATGCATTATTAAGTGTTACAGTTTTTAGAATTGTGCCGGTATTACTTTCGCTGATGTTTACTAATTTAAATTTAAAAGACAAGTTCACGTTTGCTTGGTTTGGTCCACGAGGATTAGCATCTATCGTATTCACTTTAATGGTGATGGACACTGCAATTGCGAACAAAGAGCAAATTGCTACAGTAACTTTAACAACAATTTTATTTAGCGTGTTCATTCATGGTATGAGCACCAAGCCCATCGCAAAAAGTTACCAATAATAAAGGCGCATTAAGCGCCTTTAATTTTTTTACTTTAAATTAAAATCTATTTTTTAAAGTAGCTCTGCAATTAATTGCAATGGATGCTTTGGTTTGAATTTTTCATACCGCTTAACTTGGCTACGGCATGAGAAACCTGTTGCTAAAATAGTTTCAGGCTCATTATTAGAAATAATTGGTTGCCAACTCATTTCATAAAGTGCGCGTGAATTTTCTTGGTTTTGTTTTTCGTGGCCATACGTTCCTGCCATACCACAACAACCCGTACTCGTTGTGTCTAGATGTAAATTTAAATCAGCAAAAATTGTTTGCCAAACTTTAGACGCATTTGGCATTGCTGTTGTTTCAGTACAATGACTTAATAATTTAAAAGTAGAATTCGACTTAGTGGTAAGTGAAAGCTGATTGAAGTTTTGTGTTTGAAGCCATTCATGTGCAAGCTCAACTTTAAAATCACCACGGTCTTCTTTTAAAATTGATACATACTCATCTCGGTAACACATAACTAAAGACGCATCGAGTCCGACAAGTGGCGCATTAATTTCACTGAGTGAATTTAAAAACTCTGCTGCATTTTTTGCTGTCGTTTTAAATTCATTTAGAAAACCTTTAACATGCTGTGCTTTACCATTTGGCTTAAAGGGTAATAGCATCGGTTTTTTGCCTAACGCTTTAATTACTTTAATAAAGCTTTCGACTAATTCTGCTTCGTAAAAACTAGTAAATGGATCTTGTACTATCAGTACATATTCGGCTTGTTGTTCTTTTGAGAGCGAATTTAGTAATTCAAAATTGAATTGCTGATCTTTTGAAATACGTTTTGAAAGTTGCGGTACGCTTAAACTTGGCGTATCAACATAACCGATGGAATTTTTAATTAGTCCAGATACAAGTTTGCTATTTACTATAGGATTAATAACTTTTGCAAACTTTGCCATAACCGGTGCTGTTTGTTCGATACCCGCAACAAGGTAATCTTTTGTAGGACGTGCATAATAACTATGGTAGAAATTTAAAAAGCGTGAACGGAATGTAGGTACATCAACTTTGATAGGACATGCAGTAGTACATGCTTTACAAGCTAAGCATTCGTCCATTGATTCTTTCACTTCGTGAGAGAAATCATAAACGCCTTTTTTCTTATCGCGACTATGTTGATAGCGCTCCCACCAAGTAATTACTTCACCATTCATCAATTCTTTTTCAACATTGAGTAAATCAATATTTTCAGACTCTTGCAGTCGTAACCATTCGCGCATTAAACTTGCGCGACCTTTTGGCGAATAACGGCGGTCACCTGTTACTTTATAAGATGGACACATTGGTGATTTTTCATCGTAATTAAAACACAGGCCATTACCGTTACAGGTCATAGCGTTATTAAATTCTGTTTTAACATCGATAGAAATTTCTTTGTCGAACCAGGCACGTTTTTGATCGTCAACAGAAACTAGTGAGTCTTTACTTTCAATTGGCGTACATATTTTTCCTGGGTTTACTCTGTTATTTGGATCAAATGCCGCTTTGATTTTTCTTAGTTGTGTAAATAAATGCTCGCCGAAAAATTCAGGGCCATACTCACTACGATATCCTTTACCGTGCTCGCCCCACATTAAGCCGCCATATTTGGCAGTCAGTTTAACGACTTCATCTGAAATATGGCGAAGCAATTTTTCTTGTTCAGGATCACACATATCAAGTGCCGGTCGTACGTGTAGTACGCCAGCATCAACATGACCAAACATACCATATTGCAAATTATGGCTATCAAGCAGTTCGCGAAACTCTACAATAAAATCGGCTAAGTTTTCAGGTGGTACAGCGGTATCTTCGGCAAAAGCTAACGGTTTTTGACTGCCTTTTACATTGCCTAAAAGTCCAACTGATTTCTTACGCATTGCATAAATTTTTAAAATATCAGCTTTATCATTGGTTAACTGATAACCGATCACCCCATTAGTTTGCTCTTCGACACATTTATCAAGTAACCTACATAGGGACTCAACTTTATCTTTAATATCTTCTGGTGAAACCGCATTGAACTCAACCATGTTGAGGCCTTGCATATCTTTGTTTTCAACATCGGTTATTAAGTCCGATACTGAATGCCAAATAATATCTTCTCGAGCAAGATTAAGTACTTTGCTATCGACTGTTTCTACAGAAGTCGCATTTGCTGCGACTAAGAATGGCGAATGACGAAGAGCAGAATCAAAGCTATCGTATTTAATGTTGATTAATGTCTTAAATTCAGCAATTGGCGTAATGTTTAATTTTGCTTCGGTAACTATACCTAACGAACCTTCAGAACCAGTAATTAATCGGCTCATATCAAAGGTCTGTAAATCATCAGAAAAAATATGTTCTAAATCATAACCGGTTAAAAAGCGATTTAAGCGCGGAAATTTTTCTAAAATTGCGTCTCGATTATCAAGGCCAATATCGATAACTGTTTTATATAATTTACCTACCGTGGTGTTTTGTTCTGCAATTACTTTAGCTTTTTCTATAGGCATGGGGGTTGTTGACATTTCAGTGCCATCAACAAGATAAGTTGTAAGACCTAAAACATGATCACTGGTCTTGCCATAAACCAAAGAGCCCTGACCTGATGCATCTGTATTTATCATTCCGCCGATTGTTGCGCGGTTACTAGTAGATAAATCGGGCGCAAAGAAAAAACCATAAGGTCGTAAAAAGTCGTTTAGTTGATCTTTTATTACACCTGTTTGTACTCTAACCCAGTTTTCTTCGACATTGATTTCTAATATTTCACGCATGTATCGTGATAAATCAACAACAATGCCAGGAGTTAGTGATTGACCATTGGTACCTGTACCACCGCCACGCGGGCCAAAAGTCAGTGATAAAAAAGGATCACGAGAGGCAATTTGCATAGCCAGTTGTATATCTTTCGCTGACTTTGGAAAGATAACACCCTGCGGTACTTGTTGATACACGCTGTTATCGGTCGATAAGCTCAAACGCGTTGAGAAACTTGCATCAGTATCGCCGTTAAAACCTTGCTTTTTAATCGTTTCTAAATAATTAGCGACTAATTCAGATGCGACTTGTTGTTGACTTATTGTTGCTATCATGACGGTGACAAATTAAGACATTTTGCAAATTATATCATGCTAGTAGCTAAGTTAAATTGAAGATTTTACAGTTTGTAACACTCTTTTTATCGATTTTGAAAGCATTACTTTTATACTGTTTATAAAAGCATCAAAGAGATATGGATATGAAGAAAATTGCATTAATCAGTTTGGGTTTACTAAGTTTACTACTGGGCTTAGTTTTTATTGTTGTACCTGGACCTTCGCTTATTTTTTTTATTGCAGGGCTTTTTTGTTTATCATTTTATTACCCTAAAGCGCGTGATTATTTAACCTTGTGTCAAAAGGCACTCACTAGGTCATGTGCTTATATTGATAAAAAACTTGCTCGCTGATTTAAAGGGCGTGTTGTCCTTCGAAGTAACAAAAATGCCAGCTAATTGCTGGCATTTTTTATATTAGGTTCTTTATTTTAGCTAAATAAAGTACTTAGTCGGCTAATTTTTTAGCAAGATATAACCAAGTTTCTAATACTGTATCTGGGTTTAGAGAAACAGAATCAATGCCCTGCTCAACTAACCAAGCTGCAAAGTCTTCATGATCTGAAGGACCCTGGCCACAAATACCTACGTATTTGCCTTTTGCTTTAGCTGTTTGAATAGCCATTGATAATAGTTTCTTGATTGCAGGGTTACGCTCATCAAATAGATGTGCAATTAAACCTGAATCACGGTCAAGACCTAATGTTAACTGAGTTAAGTCGTTTGAACCGATAGAGAAACCATCGAAATACTCTAAGAACTCATCTGCTAGTAAAGCGTTTGATGGTAATTCACACATCATGATTACTTTAAGACCATTTTCGCCACGTTTTAGGCCGTGCTCTTCAAGTAATTCAATAACGCGTTTACCTTCTTCAAGTGTACGTACAAATGGGATCATGATTTCGATGTTAGTCATACCCATTTCGTTGCGAACACGTTTAATTGCTTCACACTCTAACGCGAAACAGTCACGGAAATCTTCAGAGATATAACGCGCTGCACCACGGAAACCAATCATTGGGTTTTCTTCTTCCGGCTCATATTGCTGGCCGCCAACAAGGTTTGCATATTCGTTAGACTTAAAGTCAGACATACGAACGATTACACGCTCAGGTGCAAATGCACAACCTAGTGTTGCAATACCTTCAACAAGCTTAGAAATATAGAATTCAACTGGCGATTCATAACCTGCCATCATTTCTGAAATTTCAGCTTTAAGCTCATCAGATTGCGCATCAAAGTTAAGAAGTGCTTTAGGATGAACACCGATCATACGGTTGATTACGAATTCTACACGAGCAAGACCAACGCCAGCATGTGGTAAACGCGCGAAGTCGAATGCACGATCTGGGTTACCCACGTTCATCATAATTTTCATTGGTAATTCTGGCATTTCATCAACACGTGAAGTAAGTACTTCGTAATCTAAAATACCTTCGTAGATATAACCTGTGTCACCTTCGGCACACGATACTGTTACATCCTGACCTGCTTTAATTAAATCAGTTGCATTACCACAACCAACAACTGCAGGAATACCAAGTTCACGAGCAATGATTGCAGCGTGACAAGTACGGCCACCACGGTTTGTTACAATCGCAGCGGCACGTTTCATGATTGGCTCCCAATCTGGGTCAGTCATGTCAGTAACTAGGATGTCACCTTGTTGTACTTTGTCCATTTCGTCAATTGAATTAAGTACACGAACAGTACCTGAACCAATTTTGTGACCAATAGCACGGCCTTCAACTACAACAGCACCTGTGCCGTTTAGTTGGAAACGTTCCATTACGTTTGCGTCTTCATTTGAACGAACAGTTTCTGGACGTGCTTGAACAATATAAAGCTTACCGTCGTTACCATCTTTTGCCCACTCGATGTCCATTGGACGACCGTAGTGTTTTTCAATGATCACAGCTTGCTTTGCAAGTTCTTGAACTTCAGCATCTGTGATTGAGAATTTGTTTGATAGTGCAGAATCTACATCAACAATTTCAACTTGCTTACCGTGTGATTCATCTGCAGAGTAAATCATTTGGATTGCTTTAGAACCAATGTTACGGCGAACTACAGCAGGTTTACCGTTAGCAAGTGTTGGTTTGTGAACATAGAATTCATCTGGGTTTACAGCACCCTGTACAACCATTTCCCCAAGACCATAGCTTGACGTTACAAATACTACATCTTCAAAGCCAGATTCAGTATCAATACTGAACATAACACCTGAAGCTGCTTTATCTGAACGAACCATGCGTTGGATACCAGCTGATAATGCAACACCACGGTGATCATAACCTTGGTGAACACGGTAAGAAATAGCGCGGTCATTAAATAGTGAGGCAAACACGTGTTTGATTGCAGTCATAACTGAATCAATACCACGTACGTTTAAAAACGTTTCTTGTTGTCCTGCAAATGAAGCGTCTGGCATGTCTTCTGCTGTTGCAGATGAGCGAACTGCAAATGATACATCTTGAGATGCGTCGCCATGTAATTGGCTGTATGCGTCGCGAATGGCTTGGTCTAGGTTAGGTTGGAATGGTGTGTCGATAATCCATTGGCGGATTTCGGCACCGACTTTAGCGAGTGTATTTACATCATCCACATCCAATGTGTCTAAAATATCGTGGATTTTTGAGTTTAAACCAGATTGCTCTAGAAACTCATTGAATGCATCAGCGGTTGTAGCGAAACCACCTGGCACTTGAACACCAGCGTTAGCTAGGTTTGAGATCATTTCACCCAGTGAAGCGTTTTTACCGCCAACACGTGGAACATCTTGCATACCAAGCTCTTGATACCAGAGAACGTATTCTTGCACGGATCTTTCTCCATAAACAAATTGTAGTACTAACTGTGAGAGTTAAGAAAGAAAACCTTCTAAAAAGGTCGTAGTCATTCTACACTGGCAACAGACCTCACGTAAACCGTGAAGCCCCTATTTTGCAGATAAAGGTAATAAAAAGGTTAAATATGAGAACTGCATTTTATATCTCTGATGGAACAGCTATCACCTCCGAAGTCTTTGGTCATGCGACCTTATCTATGTTTCCTGTGGAGTTTAATCACAAAACAATTCCTTTTGTTGAAACAGAAAAAAAAGCAAACGAAGTTAGGAACTTAATTAACTCAACAGCTCAACGAGATGGTGAGCAACCTTTGGTATTTTTCACTTTTGTGAACCATGAATTAAGTGAAATTATAAAATCGTCATGTGCGGTATGTTATGACTTTTTATCGCAATACAGTGATAAAATCGCTCAAGAACTCAATGTTGCCCCTGTACCAAAAGTACATAGAACACATTCAATGCATGAGAAAAGCTATGACTTTAGAATTGATGCGGTGAACTATGCGTTGACCAATGATGATGGCGCTAATATAAAAAATTATTCTGAGGCAGACATTATTCTTGTCGGCGTTAGCCGAAGTGGTAAAACACCGACTAGTTTATATCTAGCTTTGCAGTACGGCATAAAAGCAGCCAACTATCCACTTACAGAAGATGATTTAGAGCGTGGCACCCTTCCTGAATGTTTAAAGGCCTACAAACATAAGCTATTTGGTTTAACAATTGATCCTGTTCGCCTTGCTGATATTCGCCAACGTCGTATGGCGAACTCTAAATATGCGTCTTTAAAACAGTGTCGAATTGAAGTTCGTGAAGTAGAAATGCTTTATAAAAAACAAAAGATTCAATATTTAAATTCAACACATCATTCGGTTGAAGAAATATCTGCAAAGATTATATCTGATACAGGTCTTGAAAGACGTAAGTACTAACTTTCTTTAGTATCGGACATTAAAAAAGGCTGCAAATAGCAGCCTTTTTTGTATAACTTATAAGTTACTTACGTGCGTCTTTTAATAAATCTGCGACTAAGAAACCAAGTTCTAATACTTGGTCAGCATTTAAACGCGGGTCGCACTGTGTGCGATAACGTTGTGCTAAGTCTTCATCAGATAAACCATACGCACCACCGGTACATTCAGTTACGTGTTGGCCAGTCATTTCAAGGTGAACACCGCCTGGGTATGAACCCTCAGCTTTATGAACTGCGAAGAACTGGCTAATTTCACGAAGGATATTATTAAAGCTTCTTGTTTTGTAGCCTGAGCTCGCTTTTTCTGTATTACCATGCATTGGATCAGAGCTCCAAATTACTTTACGGCCTTCTTGTTGTACTTTGCGTACCAGTGCCGGCAGTTTCTCTGGAAGTACATCAGCACCCATTCTGGTAATTAATGTTAAGCGCCCAGGAATGTTATCTGGGTTAACGGCATCTATAAGTTTAATTAGCTCGTCTGGGTCCATACCAGGGCCAACTTTCACACCGATTGGGTTTTTAATACCTTTAAAGAACTCGATATGTGCGTGATCTAACTGACGTGTACGCTCACCAATCCAAACAAAGTGTGCAGAACAATCGTACCAGTCACCTGATAGATGGTCACGACGTGTTAATGCTTCTTCGTAGCCTAATAATAATGCTTCGTGTGATGTAAATAAGTCTGTTTCTTTTAAGCTTGGTGCAACTGTTGAGTCGATACCGCACACTTCCATAAATTCAAGGGCATCTTGAATTCTGTCTGCTAACTGTTGGTATTTCTCTTTAAGTGGATTTGCAGCAACAAAACCCATGTTCCAACGGTTTACTTGATGTAAATCAGCTAATCCACCTTGGGCAAATGCACGTAATAAATTTAACGTTGCTGCACTGTGATGGTACGCCGTCATTAAGCGCTGTGGATCTGGAATACGCGCTTGCTCTGTAAATTCAAAGTTATTGATGATATCACCACGGTATGAAGGCAATGAAACACCGTCAATCGTTTCGTAATCTGATGAGCGTGGCTTAGCATACTGACCAGCCATACGTGCAATTTTAACAACAGGGCATTTACCACCATAAGTTAAAACGACGGCCATTTGTAAAAGTGTTTTAAAAGTGTCGCGGATATTCGCTGCGTTAAAGTCACTGAATGACTCCGCACAATCACCACCTTGTAATAAGAAGGCTCTGCCCTCACATACAGCTTCTAGTTGTTTATATAAGCTACGCGTCTCTTCAGCAAAAACTAAAGGTGGTGCACTTTTTAATTGCCCCTCAACTGATTTTAGGGCTTCTTGATCTGGGTACTCTGGCTGCTGAAGTATCGGCAGTTTTCTCCAGCTGTCTGGGTTCCACGATTGCATGTTCTTTCCTCATTCCTAACATAGACCGTTAACGAAAACTAACTTATTGCAGGTACTAAGTTCAAGGACAATATTCAGCTATTTGTAATTATTTAGTTATTTGATAAATACTTTAGCTATGAATAATTAAAAAATAACGATTTAAACATTATAGAACAGTAAGTTACCTGCTGTGTATAGCGAACTTCTATTACAGAATATATAAGAACACATCTTACTATTAGATAGCACTAGTGTAACCTCAGCTTTACGCTAGTTAAAAACACTTTTTTATCACTAAGTTGAAATAATAAAAATACATGCTAAGCACTACAAATAAGGAACACATCATACTTTACTAAAGGAGAATGTAAGGTCAACGTCTGAGTGAAATAAATATTTAAAAGGTCAAGTGATAAGGTTAAACTTAGGGAATCTATATGTAAGATGTGTTCCTATGAGTACTAAACTTGAAATTCGCAGTCAGTTTGATTTAGTTAATGAGTTAACCCACCTATTTTGTGATGAATTAAAACAGCTTGATTTTCATAAAGCGTCATATTATCAATTACCTGATATTGATATAAACGATGAGAAAAAAGTCCCTTCGGCAATACCTGTCATAAAAGTTGAAGGTGCTGATGCACAAAAACAAATCATTAATTCGTTTGGTGATTTTTATAAAAAGACGGGCTTAAGTAGTCGAGTACTTAAAAGGCATCCTGGCTTATTAGTGCTTAAAGATGTTGATAAACAAAATATTACCGCCAGAATCAATCAAATAAACAAAGCCAAAGCTGATTTTAAAAATTGTGTGTTGGCTATCGATAATAACGATGCACGCTTTGAAGCTGTTCATAATGCTGTGCCAAACTTAATTACTTTAGCTGCCTATCGTAAAATTCACTATGAAACAGAGTCACCCTACTCTGTTCGTTTTACTTGGATGCACAAACATGCAACTAAAACACTAACGAAAAAAATGGCACTCGCTATGTTAGAAAAGTCTGCAAGTTATTCAAATCCAAGAATGATCGATCAACATTCTTGGCAAGCACTTGTTGCACAAGAACAAAGTCGTGTTGCAAGTTTAGGTGATAAAGAGAAATTACGAATTCGTAGACCAACAAGGGTAAGCCCACAAGTTAATGTGAGATACACTGCTCAGAACAGATATCATGTTAGCGCTGCTTTACCATTTATATTGATAAACCCTGAACCAGATGTAAAACTTGGTACGTTATCTGATTATCAAAAACCACAAAGCCATCCTCGTAAAAGAGAATATGATTTCTTAGTAGATAGACTTTACTTAGAACAAGTAACAGATTGATTATGTTAAAAAGGCCACTTATGTGGCCTTTTGTTTGTAGTTAGTAGTATTAAAGAAATTAGTCTTCAACTATTTCTTCAATTTTATCTTCATCAATTAAAACTGCATTCTCAACAATGCGTTTGCCACCTTGTATTTCGATTCGTTTATTATGCTTATTTAGTGTAAGAATCTCATCACAAAATTGGTCAGACGGATGCATCTCGTAAGTGTAATCAATAATATTACCTGTTTTATCATCTTTAACGTTGGTAATGTTATATTCTGAAATTGCACCTTTCTCGATCAAATCTTTCATTGTTGTCGTCATATCACGACGCAATGCTTTCAATTTGTTTTCTGTTATTTCATCTGTCGAGTAGATTGATCCGTACTTTTCCATAATTGATAAAAGTCGAAAATGGTAGGTTTTACCCGGTGCAGCATAACGCCATAAATGATACAAACGCAGCATCATCCAACGTGATAAACCACGCTTTAATTCTTGTGCACTATTAAAGTAATAACCTTTATATTCAAGATTATCGATCATGTTATGTACGAACGCATTTAAACATGCAACACATTTTACGTTACCACCTTGACCTTTCTTGCCACTAAAGTGCAGTGACGATAAAAAGTTCATATTCGATTCGTAAAATGAATCATCAATATCAGAATTGCGGGTGTCGGTTGCTGAATATCTAAATGAAAGTTTAGAACCTTGTAATGCTTCTAAAGATTCTTTAATTTGAGGATATGGCATCGACTGGCCAACAGCTTTCAGCTCTTGCGCCAATTCATTCATTGAAAAAACAACCGCGTATTGAATACCCGATTTAAAATTAATTTTTACAATTTTACCTTTAGAAGCTAAACGGATCAGAGCTCGCTCGACTTTTTCTTCTCGGTCAGATGGCCAAACAAGATATTCAACATCTTCACCATCTTTACGAGTGCTTACTACCGCAGGTGTAATTTTTATTTCGCCATCATAAAGAATGCCGTCTACTTTTTCAGAGATTCTGCGTGTAACGATTGTTTTCTTTGGTGCTTCTTCAACCGGAAGCTTTTTATGACCAGAACGGACAAAACGTCCCCATAAATCATAATGATTAAATGTATTTGAGTAAGCTCTCAAACCATGAGCAGCATTTTCAATTGAAACGCGCACATCTTTGTTGTCTGTAAATAGTGCTAGACTTTCATTATCTATTGCACTTTCCACCCCGTGGATCTGCCCGCGTAATGTGTCGGGTAAGTTATCTACCGAGATGTTGACCTTTCGGCTCATTGTTCTTATTTCCAATTTTTCTTCGACAGTTAATAACAACACATAAAACTTAAAAAGTTAAATGTTTAAGTTAGTAAAAACTTGATCCGATCTCAATTAATTTCTTAGGATCAGATTTATACTAACTCTCTCGTAATTGCTAATTTTCAGATCAGATTTTTACTAAGTTATAGTTCATAGGTGGCGATTTTACTAACTCAGTTCAATTTATGTCCGGTGAATCTACTTTTTAAGGCTTATTTACACGACATAAATCTCTATTTTTTAAATCGCATGTGGATAAACCAAGTTTAAGTTAGCATAGATCTGATCTGTACCAACTATAGATCAGATCCGTACTAACTAAATGCTTAAATTTACCTGGGTACCAGTGTATAACTTTCTAATTTAGTTAGTAAAATTTTGATCTACACAGACATAATTGTGAGTAATTTAGTGATTAAGCTGTGCATAACTAAAAAGCCCATTTTTTACTTAGTAATAAGCTGATCTGTGAGTAATAAGAGATCTGATCTTAACCAAGTAAAACTATGATCTGCTATTTTATGAAATATTCAATTAAATCAGCTAGATATTACACTATTTTAGCATCTTAACCTTATATACCTATATATTTAACCGATATTAAACTTACTTATTTATACTTAGCATAAGTAAAGTTACAAATTTTTATTAAATGTCTTATTAATAAAAGGCATGTCGCCTTAAATACTTGTTTACAGCAATTTGAATGGACATTATACTTAAAGCATAACTTTGAGGAAGAAAGTATGTCTATCAATAATAATGCGCTAGCCACTTATAGGTTACTAAAAGCGACAGCAGAAGTTGCTGAAAAATCGCTAGAAGGACGTATTCAACATTACCGTGCCCATCTTAAGTCTGAAGAAAAAGAACTTCGCACTTACACTCAAAAAGCCGCTGCTGATCTACTAGGTTGTAATAATCGCACCCTTAAAAGACGCCATGACAATGGTGACTTTGATGAATTGAATATCAAACGTGGCGCAAATGGTCATTATGCTTATACGTTAGTCAATATTTTTGCTATGGCAGATATCATGGATATCAAGCCAGATCACCGAACTCTAGATGATAAATTACAAGTTATTGTTATTAATTCACTAAAGGGTGGATGTGGTAAAACAACTAGTATGGTTAATATAGCCGCAGCTCTGGCTACCACCAATATTAAACGTTATCGCATTGGTATCATTGACCTTGACCCACAAGGTTCATCTTCAAGCTTTTTCCCACCAAGTGAACCAGATCCAATCACTGTAGGTGACTTAATGCGTGATTGTATTGAACTTGAAGATAATGAAACCTGGGATGAATTAGTAACAAGTGCATTTCTACCTACTCATATTCCTAATATCCGTATCTTACCTTCAGGTATGGATGATTTTTATTTTGAGCATGAAACGGCTACTTTACTAAAAGACAGCTCAAGCTACGATAAAACACGTCATTACCACAAGTTATTAGAGAAAGTTATTGAGCCGGTAAAAGATCAATTTGATATCATTCTAATTGACACAGCTCCTTCTCTTAACTTTATGTTTTATAATGCATTAATGGCTTCTACATCAATGCTTATTCCTGTTCATCCAGAAGCAGTAGACTTTGATGCCAACAATAAATATTTAAAACGATTAGGTGAGATATACCATACAGTTGCAGCCCTTGGTCACGAGGGATGGGATTTTATGCAGTTCTTAGTTACTAACTATGTGAAAGGCAATCACTCACAGCGTGATATCGTAAAAGATGTACGTAGTGCGTTCGGTCGTCAAGTAATGAGTTACCCTATAAATCATAGTTCTGCTATAACAGCCAGCTCATCATCATTTAATACCATTTTTGATCAAAAGACTTCTGACAGCTTAGCAAGTCGCGAGTCACTATTACGTGCTCAAGAAAATATCAAAGATGTGGTTGATGAACTTGAAATGTTGATCAGATCTAACTGGCAATCAACTCAATCAACACTAAATACAGCTAAGTAAGGTTAATAATAAAGATGGCTAAAAAACGTAAAAATGATACCAGCTTAGATCCTTTTTCAACCTCTATTGAAAGTAGCAGTTTAGATGCATTGCTTGAAAAAGCATCTGCCGGTGATGTTATCAGTATGCCTGCTCCTAGTGATCCTACCCGTCAAATTACGTTGGTATGTAAAGTGATCCCTAGCTCTGAAATTGAAGCTAAAACAAAGGTATATGGTAAAAACCGCCGAGTACAATCACTTCTAAACGAAAAGTCAGTTGCCGATATTCTGCCTGCAATTGCTGAAGACGGCCGTAACCAGCACCCTGCCCTATGTTGGGATAAAGGTGACGAAATGCTTGTATTAGCAGGCTCACGTCGTCGTAAAGCCTGTATTTTAAGTAATTCTGATTACTTAGTATTAAGCTCTGCAGACTTTACAGATCAAGATGCAAAAATTCTTGCCGTTTCTTCAGATCAATACATTGCCCCGAGTTTATGGGAGCTTGGTCAAGCATATCAACAGACCCGTGATGAGCTTATTGCTGAAGGTAAAAAAGGCTCTTATCGTGAAATTGCTGCTATTGAAGGCGTGTCTCACACTGCAATTGCTGATGCAATCAAAGCTTATGAGAATCTTCCAGCAACAGTTTTAAGCCTTTACCCTACTGCAAATCACGTAGGTCGTGAGGTCGCTAAAAAGCTCATAGCAGCTAAAGAGCGAGACGAGCAAGCGTTTACTCAGCTTGTTGACGAAATCAGTTCTGATGCTGAGCTTGCGACTATTAGCAGCGATGACAAACGCGCTTTAGCTATCACTAAACGTTTAACGGCAGAGCCAGTATCGGCCAGTCGCCGTGAAGCAATACTTGATAGTGAATTTGTTGTTGTACAGCGCAATATTAAAAGCGGTGATCTATCTGTGAAAATAGATAATAAAGTTATGACTGACAAACGCTTAGAGCAATTAACAAAGCTATTAAATAGCTTTAATTAGTTAGTAAAATAACGATCTATCACGCTTTTTATGTTAGTAAAAGCGTGATCTGTTCTCCTATTTAGTTAGTAAAATAATGATCTCATTTGGCAATAATCATAAGATCCTACCCTCTCAGATCACTATTTTACTAACTTATAACCCCTTTACAGCTCTTTTTTGGTTTTCCTTACATATCTTAGTAAAAAAGTGATCTGTAAAGCCCCTTCGTTGTTTATAAGTTGTTCATAACTTGTGCGATTGCTGTTTGTTAAATCAGCTTTTTGTGTTTTAAATCGAATTGCTGTTTTATAAAACACTTTTTTACCAACTTATCAGCTCCAACCAGTCCAAAATGGCTTATTAGTGCTTTAGCTCATCGCCGATAGATCATATACTGGCAGAATTATTTTTTGTTTTTACTGCCAAAAACTTTATGTCTGCTAACTTATCCAAAAATGACTTATTAGCTATCTTTGAGGAAATCAAACAAGAGCAAGAAACCCAGTTTCCTCTTTCTGAACGATTCATCAAACAGCTATTTAAGCCGCATGTGTTAAGTAAAGCTAAAGAGTATCATCAGAACGGTCAAATCAACTGGTTAGAACACAATAGTGATTTTAGTGTTATTGATGCATCTATGTTTGGTAATGAAGGAAATACATTTACCCAGCATATTGAGATCAGTAAATTACCAACTGGTTTTTCGGTTGATTCACACTGTACATGTGGTTCAAAAACAAAATGCCGCCACATCGCTGCAGTTTTACTTAAGTTAAAAATTGAACATTCAGGCAACTATGGCGAAGATTATATTATTAATGATTGGTTTAGTGAGCTTAAAACATTAAAGCAAGCATCGAATGATACAGCCAAACAAGTTCTACTTTTTGTTTTAGATGTTGAAAAATCGGTTGTAACATTAACGCCTAAAATAGCTAATTTCGATCCCGAGCATAATTATACCCTTGGCCGCAATCTTACTGAACAACAATTAAATAGCTTTGTTACACCAACAGATTTACTAGAGTCTGACTTTCGACTTTATAGTTGGATCCGTTCGCAAAATGCCCTTGGTAAGTTAGAGCTTAAAGGTCAATGGGGTTTTGCGGCCTTGCAACAACTTATTGCCACACAGCGTTTATTTTTAGGTCGTTCTCGCCAAGCTATTAAAGCAGATACCATGCAAGCTCTAGAGTTTGATTGGAAACAAAATAAAGATCTAACCTCATTGAGCATGACACTCGCAGGTCAAGATAATTGGTTATTATTAAAAACAACACCGCCTACTTACCTTGACCCTGATAAGCTAAAAGTCGGTCGCATCAGAACACCTTTAACTGCTGATGAAATTGCCTTACTAGCAAATATGCCTGCAATACATAGTGAAAACTTTGATCGAGTCTATCAGCAGCTCAGTGATAATTTTGGTGAAGGGGTAATCCCTCATGCGTACAAAGAGAATAAAATTTGTAATGCGCGTAGTGTTTTTCCAGTCATTAGCTTAAATAATGATGAAGGAACTATTCGGTTATCACTTAAGTTTAATTACCAACGTTCTTTGTATGATTTAAGCCAAGCTCCAGCAGAGATAATTAATCAATCATTCGAGAATACCGTTGTAAATGAATTAATTAACCTTGGTTTTGAGCTTTGTAAAGGGGCTTTACAAACTGATTTTATATTTAATAAACAATCAGTTATACATGAACACTGGTTAAAGTTTGAAATTATTCCAAACTTGTCAAAACGCTGTTGGAAAATTAACGACGATCTAAATGTAGGTAAAGCTTTAAAGCAACTTTCACTTCAAGTACAGCGCGGCAAAGGTCACCAAATAGTTAGTAAAATAGTGATCTCTGGTGTTAAGACGCAGCAGCTTTTCACTACTGATGATAAAAACTTTCAATCGCTTAACAGGCAAAGTGAGCAGTTCTTCTATTTTAATGTAGGCAAGCGTTTCGCTGTTATTAATAAAGCTGCCATAGCGCAACTAAATGAATACCGTGAACGTTTTGAACACATAAAAACACGTGATGAAATTTTAATGCCGCTGTCATTTTTACCACAATTAATAGAGCAGACAGCCATTAAAGTGAATATTGTTGATGATACGCTTGATGCCTATTTAGCGGAATTAAGTCATTCGCAACAGTTAATTAAAAAGTCCGATATTCAAGGATTAAACAAGGGAGTGCAGTTAAGAGAATATCAGCAACACGGTGTTGATTGGCTCAACTTTTTAAAACGACACCAACTAGGTGGGATTTTAGCTGATGACATGGGGCTAGGCAAAACCCTTCAAGTTATTGCCTTTTTGGCAAACGCAAAGCAATTACCTCAGGCAGGGCCAACTTTAATTATTTGCCCTACCAGTTTGGTTGGAAACTGGCAAAGTGAAATTAATAAGTTTGCCAGCCATCTTAAAATTACTACCGTGTTTGGTGCTGCTCGCAGCGAGCAATTGCAGCAGTTATCACAGGCAGATTGTATTTTAACGACCTACCCTTTACTTAAACGTGATATCGCTTTTTATTCACCGCTGTATTTTGAAAATATTATTCTTGATGAAGCGCAATACATTAAAAATGATGCTGCGCAGGTTTCGCGCTTAGTTAAACGGCTTAATGCTGACTTTAAGTTATGTTTAAGTGGCACACCTATCGAAAACAACCTCTTTGAGCTTAAGTCCTTACTTGATTTTGCCATGCCTTCTTTACTTGGCTCACAAGCTCATTACAAAGATTATTTCCAGACGCCGATTGAGCGTGATAATGATGTACAGCGTGCTGATGAATTGAAGTCTTTGATCATGCCATTCATCTTACGCCGCACTAAAGCACAGGTTACTCAAGAGCTACCAGAAAAAACTGAGCTAATTAAAGAGTTTGAGTTTGAGGCAAAACAAAAAGAACTCTATACAGGAATTACAGAATCTCTAGAGCAAAAGCTTGTCGATTTATTTGCTCAGCAAGGCGTGCAAAAGAGTAAACTTGCGTTTTTAGATGCGTTATTAAAATTACGGCAGATTTGTTGTCATCCAAAACTGATTGATCCAAGCTCTCAAGCTGGCAGCGCCAAGCTTGATTGGTTGTCTAAGCATTTACCAATTATGCTCAGTGAAGGTCGTAAGGTGATTATATTTAGTCAATTTACCATGGCGCTTGATGTCATTGCTGAACGATTAAATGAATTGGGTATCAGCTTTAGTATGCTCACAGGTCAAACGCGCCATCGCGATAAAGTAATTGCTGAGTTTACCCAGGGTGATACCTCTGTATTCTTAATTAGTTTAAAGGCCGGAGGAACCGGTTTGAACTTAACTCAGGCCGATACAGTGATTCACTTTGATCCTTGGTGGAACCCTGCCGTAGAAAAACAAGCAACAGATAGAGCCTATCGAATTGGCCAAACTAACCCTGTGTTTGTTTATAAATTAATTATGGCCAACTCAATTGAACAAAAAGTATTTAAAATGCAGCAGCATAAGCAAGCCCTTGTCGATGCATTATTTACCGAAAAATCAATGAGTTTTACTCAGTTTGATGAAGATCAAATGCTTGCTTTGATAAAAAATTAAATTTTTTGAAAGTTTTTTTGAACTAATCAAATTTTAGGGCGTCTATTATTATGCTTGTTGTTAAATTGCAGTTTACATAAGCATTATGTTGATTTCCCATTTGGTTACTAAATTTTAGTAATGTTAGAGCCAGCTCACCTTGAGCTGGCTTTTTTTATGCCTGCTCCCCTACTCTGCCGAGTACTAATTCGTTATGATGATGTGTCTTCAAGTTATTGAGTTTTCGTTATGATTACAGAGCTAATTGCACAGATTAATTGGCAAAGTGTGGTACTTGGTGGTGCTGTAGGTGCAGTTGCAAGTGGTGTTATTTTTGCCTTGCAAAAAAGTCGCTTAAAAAATCAGTTAACCGAGCTGCAAAATAGCTATCAAATCCAGCAAAGCAATTTAGAGCAAAAGCAGCTGCAACTGCAAGAAAGCCAACTTTCGCTTTCACAGTTACAGCAAGATTACGCTGAACAGCGTGATGAATCGCAACATTTTAAAACCCGTTTTGTAGAACAAGAAAAACAAGCGCAACAATACAACCAATTTTGGCGTAGAGTTGAAGCCGAACTCACTGAGACTAAAGCGGCTCTTAATCAGCGAGATGTTGAATTAAGTACCTTACGCAGCACGATAGAGCAAAAAGAGCTGCACTTTAAAGAGCAGCTTAGTCATATCAAAGAGAGCAAAGAGCAACTCAAAAAAGAGTTTGAAAACCTCGCTAACCAAATCCTTGAAGAGAAGTCTCAGCGTTTTAAAACTCTAAACCAAGAAAGCATCGAACAACTATTAAAACCGGTTCAAGGTGAGCTAAAAGGCTTCCGCGATAAGATGGAATTGATCCACGTTGAAGATCTTAAACAACGTGCTGCGCTAAAAACAGAGTTATTGCATTTACAGGCTAAAAGCCAAGCTATTACTGAGCAAGCAGATAGGCTGAGTACAGCACTACAAGGACAAAAGAAAACCCAAGGTAATTGGGGAGAGTTAATGCTTGAAAATGTACTCGACAGCGCTGGGCTGCGTGCAGGTGTAGATTATCAACGTGAAGTGTCGTTTAACACTGAAGATGGTCGTCTACGCCCAGATGTTGTGGTGTATTTACCCCAGCAACGCCATTTAGTTATTGATGCTAAAACCTCTTTAAACGCGTATACACGCTATGTAAACGCCGATACCGAGCTTGAAGCACAGCAAGCGCTTAAAGAGCATGTAGCGGCGGTGCAATCACGTATTAACGAGTTAGCAAGCAAAGCCTACGATAGGCTACCCGGTATTAACTCACCTGAAGTGGTGATCATGTTTGTACCGATAGAGTCGGCTTTTGTTGAAGCACTTAAATACCAAAGTGATATTTATCAGCAAGCAATCGAAAAAAACATTTTAGTTGCAACACCAACGACGTTATTAACCAGTTTGAACATCGTAAAACAACTTTGGCGTTTTGAAGAGCAAACTAAATACTCAAAAGAGCTAGCCGCCCGAGCAGAGCGTTTTTACAACAAGCTCAATGGTTTCCTAACCAGTATGGAAGGGGTTGGTAAGCAATTAGACCGCGCCAAAGAAAGCTACGATAAAGCGTTTTCTCAGCTGTACCGTGGTAAAGGAAACTTAATTAAGCAAGCCTCTGAGTTCAAAGAATTAGGGGTTTCTGTTCAAAAAGAATTACCCGCGGAAAGTGTTGAAAAAGCCCAATTAGAGTTAGATTAAATGAGATAAAAAAAAGCCAACATGATGTTGGCTTTTTTGTTATACCAATTCGCTTAATTAAGCAGATCGGTATTAGTTAATTAGTTCTGCTGAAACAATATCGTTGAGCATTAAAAAGTGGTTAAGAACAGACTCCTCAAGTTCGAATACTTGCGCTACTTTTTCACCACTTGCTGACATCCCCGTTTGCGCACCTGCAAACTCTATATGTAACCCTAAACGTTTTAGAGTTTGGGCATCATAACTATACATAGCTGAATCACGTTTCTCGGTAATACCTGGCATCATCCCTATGATAGTAACGGCTTGTTCAACATTGATGATATCGAAAAATTGTCGCTCTGCGGTTTGCCATTTTGCAATATAGCTAGCAACTTCAGGAGGCTGTTCCATAGGCACGTATAGTGGCTGTAATGAGCCGCCATGCCAGCCTATAACGGCTTGCTCTTCAACAAGCACATGTGGACTAGCGGTAAGTACATAATTAGCGCAAGACGATGCACAAAGCTCGCGTACCACAACATTGAGTTGATACTCATGCACTAAGCCACCTAAATGTAGGCCGGCCATAACGTCGCCGCCTTCACTATTGATCACTAAGGTATCTATTTGGTTACGGCTACTAACTAATAGTTTTTCAAACTCTTCGACACTTTTTTTGGAAGTTTCGCCTTTGTAGTAAATTGTGCCCGGCGATATCTCACTGATTTCATTCACTGCATGCTCTGTTGTTTTACAGCCAACAAGCAATACTGTCAGTAATAATAATAAACGCATTAACAATGCCTTAAAGTTTTGTTTCTATACCGCGCTCAGTTTAATAATATGTTATTAACGGACTGCGAAAATCGCATAGTACGATTTTTTGCTTGAGAAATAAATCCAGTTATTAGGAACAATTGTATGAATATTGGAATTTACATTTATGATGATGCTGAAGTACTCGATTTCTCAGGCCCATTTGAGGTATTTAGTACTGCCAAGCGTCTAGCGGATAATGACTGGCAAGTGAGTTTAATTGCTGAAAATGATAGGCCTGTACTTGCCCGCGGTGGTTATAGTGTAAACCCCCATTACAGCTTTGCTGACTGCCCTTTGCTAGATCTACTTGTTGTGGTTGGTGGCGACCATACACGAGAGCTAGAAAAAGCAGAGGTTATTGCTTGGTTAAAAAACACAGCCACTAACACCAAGCGTATTGCGAGTGTTTGTACCGGGGCGTTTTTGCTTGCTAAAACGGGGCTTTTAAGTGATAAAAATGTCACGACACATTGGCAAGATCAACCTGAGCTGGCTGCTATGTTTTCTGATCTCAATGTGATTGCAGATACTCGTTGGGTCACTGATGGTAAGTTTACCAGCTCAGGTGGTATTTCTGCTGGCATTGATATGAGCCTAGCGTTAGTCGCTGAGTTTATTAGCTACGAACACGCCTTGTTGACTGCTAAACAGATGGAGTATCAATGGCAGACTTTATAATTTTTCAGCAATGTAGTCGGTTATAAACTGTTTTAAACAGGCAGCCTTTTTACTCAGTAAACGTGCGCTTGGCCAAATAGCATAAATATCGCGGTTTTCGCCTCGCCAGTGTGGCAATACTTGAACTAGTTGCTGAGATTTTAATTCATCTATTACCTCAAACCGAGGTAACAAAGCGATACCTTGCTCATCACAAACTAAGTATTTTACAAATCCAGTGTCGTTAAAAGTGCTCGCAAATCGGCACATATGGTTATAAGTTGCATTCGTTTGTATATTGGTCAACTGCCATTTACTTCTTAGTGTGGTGCCAATTAACCTATGCTGTTTTAAATCAGCTGGCTCTTCTAAGGCAGGTGCCGAATCAAGGTATGCTTTAGTGCTTACAAATAAAGTATCAACACTGCCTAACTTTTTTTGATGAAGCATAGAATCTGCCTGTGGCCCTACTCTTATCGCTATATCAGCTTGGCTTTTACTCAGATCCTCAAGTTGATTATTAAGCAGCAGCTCAAGTTGAATATCGGGGTACTGTTTAGTAAATGCGAGCCACATTGGTTTTAAGAAACCATGACTAATATTCAGAGGTGCTAAAACTTTAAGCTTTCCTGACAATTGTGCTTTTTGCTCATTAAGCTGGCGATGGGTTTGTTCAAATTGCTCAATTAATTCAACATAACTTTGAAAATACACCTCCCCTGCTTGCGTTAACGTGCATTGCCTTGCTGAGCGGTTTAATAGCTGCTCCCCTAGGCGTTGCTCAAGTCGTTGTAAGCGTCTTGATACTGTCGCGGTAGGTAGCGACAAACTTTCAGCTGCGCTACTCAGGCCACCTTGTTTAACAATCTGTATGAATAGAGCGATATCGTCAATCATGTTCTCATTTATGCAATCATTGTTTGTTTATCTTGCTATTTTTATCACTTTTGTAATTAGTTATCATGTTTTTATTGAAACATTTTAGGAGCAACTAATGGACGCAACGCATTGGCATCAACGTTGGGAAAATAACGAAATAGGTTTTCACGAGGGAGACGTTAATCGTTATCTAGATCAGTATTTTACTAACTTAAATTTACAGCAAGGCGATACTGTTTTTGTGCCACTGTGCGGAAAAACTCACGACATTCATTATTTGCTAGCGCAAGGTATGCGTGTTGTTGGGGCAGAACTTAGTGAGATAGCCATTAAGCAGTTATTTGATGAGTTAAAGCTAGAACCCGAAATTAGCCAACATGGCGAACTATTACGTTACCAAGGCGCAAATCTAACCGTTTGGGTAGGTGATATTTTTGCGCTTACCGCGAATGAACTTGGCACTATCAACGCGGTTTATGACCGTGCCGCTTTAGTCGCGCTGCCAAAGCCCATGCGCATTCGCTATACCCAGCATTTACTTGAATTAACCAATAGAGCAACGCAGTTAGTGGTGGTATTTGAGTATCAGCAAAGTGAGTTTTCGGGTCCACCGTTTAGTGTAGTCGCCGATGAGCTACATCAGCACTACGATGCTTTTTATCAACTAACATTACTGTGCAAAGAGCCTCTAGAAGGTGGCTTAAGAGGGCAAGTCCCCGCCATGAACGTTGCTTGGCATTTAAGTTAGTACTTACAAACTAGTGGTGTGTAAATTCACACCCTAGTTGTGCGTTTTTGTGGCTGGTTATTGTACCTCTGTGCGTGCACTATAGAGATAAGCGTATTTAAGGAGCACATTTATGCAAAAGCCACGCGTTTTCTTTGTTTCACATGGCGGCGGTCCTATGCCATTGCTTGGCGATCCAAGTCATGCTGATATGGTCACTTGTTTGCAGTCTATTGCTGCAAAAATTAAAAAGCCGTCTGCTATTTTGATGGTGAGTGCGCACTGGGAAGCAAACCCTATTAGCATCACTTCGAGCGCTGCTCCTGAGCTAATTTATGATTACTATGGTTTTCCTGAGCCTGCCTACAGTATTGAGTACCCAAGCCCTGGCGAACCAGCCCTTGCCGAAAAAGTACATCAAGCATTGGCAAAGGCTAATATCGATAGCACATTAAACTCATCTCGTGGCTTTGATCACGGTATGTATGTGCCTTTGAAGATTATGTATCCAGAAGCAGATATACCTTGTGTGCAATTGTCGTTACATCCAAGCCTTGAGCCAAGCTTACACCTAGCGATAGGTGAGGCTTTACAACAGCTTGATTACGATAATTTATTGATCATTGGTTCTGGCTTTACTTTTCATAATATGCGCGCATTTTTCACGCCAGAAACTGCTGAAATTAAAGCGCAAAATATCGCTTTTGAGCAATGGTTAGTTGATGTATGTGGCAATACTGAGCTGAGTGAACAACAGCGACAAGCTAAGTTATTAGAATGGCAAATGGCCCCTGCGGCGCGTTTTAGTCATCCTCGTGAAGAGCACTTATTGCCATTACATGTTTGCTATGGTGCGGCGATGCGCCCTTGTAGTGGTATCTACGAACTACGTATTGCCAACAAGCAAGCCAGTATGTTCTTGTGGGACGATTGAGTTTAAGTTCAACCCCCCAGATAACACGATAAAGGCTCAGATTTTATAAGTTTATTTTGGTACGCTAGGTAAGTTAAAACCTAGGAACAACAAAATGAACTTAATAAAAACATCAACCCTTGCGTTTGCTGTGGTTGCGGCTTTAGGTTTGCAAGCATGCTCAAGTACAGAGCAAGTAAGCACGCCATCAGCAACAGTGAACGCAACGGCTAATCCGCTCTCGCTTGAACAAATTTATAAAGAAAAAGACTTTAAAGCTGAGCGTAGCACCTATTTTACGTGGCTCGATGATGGTACTGGTTATACGGTACTTGAAGAGCGCGAAAGCGATAAAAACAGCCAAGACGATAAAGCTAAAGACGACGAGCACGGCGTAAAAGGCAATGATATTGTGTTTTATAACGCCGATGGCACGGGTCGTAAGGTACTTGTTAGCTACGAAAAATTAATTCCAAAAGGTGAGAAAGAGCCACTCACTGTTGAAAGCTATCAATGGTCTAAAGATGGTAAATGGCTGATGGTTTTTACCAATGGCGAGCAAGTGTGGCGCTCACGTAGCCGTGGTGATTTTTGGCTATTAAACCTCGAAACTGATTCGCTGTATCAGTTAGGTGGTGAAAACATCGAAGCGAAAAAGCTGATGTTTGCAAAGTTCTCACCAGATAGCTCAAAAGTAGCTTACGTGCGTGATAACAACATCTACATGGAAAAAGTCGGCAGCAAGGCTGTGACTGCTTTAACCACTGACGGTAACGACACCATTGTTAATGGTAATTTTGACTGGGTATACGAAGAAGAATTTACCATTCGTGATGGTTTCCGATGGAGTCCAGACAACAAATCAATTGCCTATTGGCAGCTTGATACCAGTGGCGTGAAATACTTCACCATGATCAATAACACCGATGATCTCTACCCTACCCTGAAAGAATTCCCGTATCCAAAAGCCGGCGAGATGAACTCTGCGGTTAAAGTGGGTGTGGTTAGTCTTAGCGACAAGAAAACCCGTTGGGCTGAACTAGGTGGCGATAATCGCGATCGTTATATCCCACGAATTAGCTGGGCAGGTACTGGTGAATCTTTGATGATCCAAGATCTTAACCGCCCGCAAAGCCACAACAAGGTTTGGTTATTCGACTGGCAAAAACAACAGCTGACTAAAATTCTTGAAGATAAAGACGATGCCTTTATTGAGTGGTTTTATAAAGCAAACTGGTCAAAAGACGGTAAGTTCTTTATTTGGCACAGTGAGCGTGATGGTTGGCGTCATCTATACCGTGTATCTCGCGATGGTAAAACGGTTGTTGATTTAACACCGGGCGAGTACGACATCATTGATATGCTAGCGCTCAACGAAGATAAAAACGTTATGTACTTTACTGCATCACCGGATGATCCAGGCCAGCGTTATTTATTCCGTACCTCGCTTGATGGCAGCTCTAAACCGGTGCGCGTAACGCCTGAGTCATTTGATGGTTCAAACAGCTATTACATGTCTAAAGATACCTCTTGGGCGATGCATACCTTCTCTAAGTTTGGCACTCCACCAATGAAAGAGATCATCAAAGTAAGCGATCACAGTAATGTGAAAACCTTAGTTGAGAACAAAGTATTAAAAGAGAAATTAGCGACTGAACAATTACCGACTCACGAGTTCTTTAAAGTTAATGCCCGTGATGGTGTTGAGCTTGATGGCTACATCATGTTCCCAGCTAATATGGATAAAAGCAAAAAATACCCAATCGTATTTTATGTTTACGGTGAGCCATGGGGCTCAACAGTTCAAGACCGCTGGGAAGGCGACAGTTACTTATACAAGTCGTATTTAACTCAGCAAGGCTTTATTGTTGCCTCAGTTGATAACCGCGGCACGCGCGCACCAAAAGGCAGAGATTGGCGTAAGTCTATCTACAAAAAAATAGGCTCTATTACCGTGCGTGACCAAGTTGACGCCCTTGATGCAATGGCAAAACGTTGGGATGTCATTGATACCGACCGTGTTGGTGTATGGGGTCACTCAGGTGGCGGTAGTTCAACGCTTAATTTGTTATTCCGCCATGGTGATAAATATAAAGTGGGTATTGCTTCAGCACCAGTGCCTGATATTCGCTTGTACGATACCATCTATCAAGAGCGCTATGCGGGTAACCCAAATACCGATCCTGAAAGTTACGACAACACCTCTCCGATCACCTTTGCAAAAGACCTGCAAGGTAAGTTGCTACTGATCCACGGTACCGGAGATGATAATGTACACTACCAAGGTTCAGAGCGTTTAATTAACGAATTAGTTAAGCACAATAAACAGTTCGAGTTTTTCTCTTACCCGAACCGTTCTCACAGTCTACGTGAAGGTGATGGCACTACCCTGCACTATCACACTATGATGGCTAACTTCTTCGAAAAGCATCTACTCAATAAGTAAATATGCTTTAGTTAAAAACCGCAGCTTAGACGTTAAGCTGCGGTTTTTTTATGCAAACTGTAAACCCCCGTTACAAGTAAAATACAGCCTGATACAAGAAATCGGTTGCGCCCTATTTTTGTGAGCTGTATGCACTGTTATGGTGAAAAAAGTGGCTAATAAAAAGCTAATGTTTTTTATGTTGCTGATTTTTAATGAGGAAAATTTTTGGCACATAATGTGTATTAGATAACTGCAACTACAAAATCCGGCTGTTTAGTTTTACCTAAATAGCACTACGGCAAAGAAGCCCACTCGATGACAGAACGTGCATTCTGTTATCGAGTGGGTTTTTTTTTGCTCGAAATTTCTGCATGGCATGAATGGCGAGCAATTCAATATTGTTTGGGAAATTTAAGGTGGCGTCTGATGTGACGGCTTGCAAATCAACTAGGAATAATAAGAGTAATAAACCATGAAATTAACTAGAGTTACGTTGTCAATTTTAACCCTTATCGCTGCAAATCAAGCTTTTGCAGCTGTTGAAACTGAGTTAGGTACTTTGAATGCTGACTTTCGCTTACGCTATGAGTCGGTTGATCAAGACAATGCATTGAAAGATGCATCAGCACTAACACTTCGCAGTTTAGGGAATTTCAAAACTAAAACGTTCGCAGGGGTTTCTGCTTTCATTGAACTTGAGAATACGCTGGCTGTTATCGATGATTATAATAATGGAATTGGTGATGGCACAGAGTATTCTGTAGTAGCCGATCCTGAATCAACGGAAATTGACCAACTTTACCTTGCCTATAATACCGAGCAATTTTCAGCCAAGTTAGGCCGACAAGTCATTACTCTCGACAACCATCGTTTTGTTGGGCATGTTGGCTGGCGTCAAGATAAACAAACCTTTGATGCCTTTAGTGCGCGCTATGAAAAAGACGCTATTAATGCCAGTTATGCATATATAAACAAACGCAATAGAATCTTCGCAGATGAAAAAGATCTCGACTCTAAAGATCATCTTTTCAATGCATCATTAAAAACCGATTTCGGTAAGTTAATAGCTTATGGCTACTTACTCGAGGTCGACAATAACACTGATAACTCCTTAGATACCTATGGTGTTCGCTTAGTTGGCAAAAAAAACGTTGCTGAGCTGCCCGTTTCGTATTCTGCAGAGTATGCGCTACAAAGTAATGACAGTGGTGCAAATAGCTACGATACCCAGTATTTACTCCTTGAGAGCAGTGTTACTTATCGTGATATCACCTACAAGCTTGGTTACGAATCGCTAGGCTCTGATAAGGGTGAGCAAGCCTTTCAAACTCCTCTGGCAACCTTACACAAATTTAATGGCTGGGCCGATCAGTTTTTAGCGACACCCGCTGCGGGTTTGCAAGATCTTTATGCCAGCCTATCGGGTAACGCATTCAGCGGTAAATGGAGCCTTGTTTACCACACATACTCTGCGGATGAATCTCTCGCAGGAGATGATGATTTAGGTTCTGAATTCGATGTCGTTTATAGCAAATCATTTAATAAACAATACAGCCTTGGAGTGAAGTATGCCGCTTATATGGCTGGTGATGAGGCGTTTGCGAAAGTCGATACAAATAAGCTTTGGGTATGGGTGGGTGCAAAATTTTAACGTTTTGCACGCTAAATGATTGAGGAAAATTTTATGTCTACACCGAAAAAAATAGTTGTTGTTGGTAACGGGATGGTTGGGCATCACTTTGTTGAGCAATTACACAACCTAAATAGTGAAGCTAAGGCCGTTGAAATAACCGTTCTTAGTGGTGAAAGCCGACTTGCTTATGACCGTGTCCATTTATCTGAGTATTTTGCAGGAAAAACTGCAGATGATTTAGCCATGACCAGCGAAATGGTTTATCAGCAATGGGGGATTAATTTCTTTTTAGATGCAAAAGTCACTCATATTAATCGCGAACTGCAAACCGTTACAACTGCCGCCGGTGTTGTTTATAACTATGACAAATTAGTGCTGGCAACAGGCTCATATCCTTTTGTTCCCCCTATTCCGGGTAAAGATCAAGAGCATAGTCTTGTTTATCGTACCATCGATGACTTAGATGCCATTTCAGCCTCGGCGAAGGTGAGTAAAGTGGGGGTTGTAATTGGTGGCGGGTTACTTGGTCTCGAAGCTGCTAATGCCTTAAAGCAGCTTGGCTTAGAAACGCATGTGGTTGAGTTTGCCCCTCAGTTGATGGCGGTGCAAATTGATGCTGGCGGCGGAAAATTACTGAAAGATAAAATTGAACAGCTTGGGGTTCAGGTTCATACATCAAAAGCAACACAAGAAATAAAAGCGGGAAAAGAGTGTCGATATCAGCTTTGTTTTAGTGATGGCGAAGTGCTTGAAACCGATCTTATTCTATTCTCCGCAGGTATTCGCCCATACGATAATTTAGCCAAAGAGTTTGGCTTAGAGGTTGGTGAACGCGGAGGCATTGTTGTTAATGACCTATGCCAAACAAGCGGTGAAAATATCTATGCAATTGGTGAGTGCGCACTTTGGAACAATTTCATCTTCGGTCTTGTTGCGCCTGGTTACACTATGGCTCGGGTTGTGGCGAACCATATAATTGCGGGCGATGAGTCTTCAGAGCGATTCACTGGCGCAGATATGAGCACAAAGTTGAAGTTAATGGGAGTGGATGTGGGGTCTATTGGTGATGCCCATGGTCGAACTTCTGGCTGTTTAACTTACACATATGAAAATCAGCCGCTTGGTATGTATAAAAAAATGGTGGTTAGTCATGATGAATCTAAATTGTTGGGCGCTGTACTCATTGGCGATACATCTGACTACGATAGCTTGTTGCAATATATGCTTAATGGCATTGAGCTGCCAAAAAGCCCTGAATCACTTATTCTTCCTTCTGCAGGAGAGAAACCAAGTTTAGGCGCTGATGCCCTTCCCGAAACCGCAACTATTTGCTCATGCTTGAATGTGACCAAGGGCGATATTATTGCCGCAATCGACACCGGTTCAACAACTGTTTCAGCTGTTAAATCATGCACTAAAGCAGCTTCTGGTTGTGGTGGCTGCGCAAGCTTATTAAAGAATGTTGTAGATAGTGAGCTTGCTGCGCGTGGAGTGGTAATCAACACGGATATTTGCGAACACTTTGCTTATAGCCGCCAAGCGCTTTTCGATATTATTAAGGTTCAAGAAATTAAAAGCTTTACTGAGTTATTAGCGCAGTACGGAAAAGGGAAAGGCTGTGAAATTTGTAAGCCAGCTGTCGGTTCTATTTTGGCCTCAGTTTGGAACGAATATGTGCTTAACCCGCAGCATGTCGCGCTTCAAGACACCAATGACACCTTCCTTGCCAATATGCAAAAAGACGGCACTTACTCTGTTGTTCCAAGGGTTCCAGGAGGTGAAATTACCGCTGATAAGCTTATTGCGATTGGTCAAGTCGCTAAACAATTTGGTCTATATACAAAGATAACAGGTGGTCAACGCATTGATTTATTTGGCGCGCGTGTTGATCAGCTACCACTCATTTGGCAGCAACTTATCGATGCGGGCCTTGAAACTGGGCATGCCTATGGTAAATCCCTCAGAACCGTTAAATCGTGTGTTGGCAGCACCTGGTGTCGTTATGGTCAACAAGATAGTGTAACCATGGCTATCGACTTAGAAAATCGCTATAAAGGCCTTCGAGCCCCACATAAAATCAAATTTGCCGTTTCAGGCTGTACCCGCGAATGTGCTGAAGCACAAAGTAAAGACATTGGTGTTATCGCAACAGAAAAGGGCTGGAATCTTTATGTTTGTGGTAATGGAGGGATGAAGCCTCGTCATGCTGATTTGTTTGCTACCGATTTAGACAGTACGACTTTGGTTAAATACATCGATCGCATATTAATGTTTTACGTTAAAACAGCAGATCGTCTGCAACGTACCTCAGTGTGGATGGAAAATATGGAAGGTGGCTTAGACTACCTTAAAAAAGTGGTCATAGCGGATGAGTTAGCCATTGCTGATGAGCTAGAAGAGCAGATGGCACGCGTTGTTGATACGTATCAATGTGAGTGGAAAACAACCCTCGAGAATCCTGCATCTTTAAAACGCTTCCGTCAATTTGTGAATAGTGACAAACAGGATATCAACATTCAATTTGTTGAAGAACGGGGTCAGATCCGCCCTGCGAGAGCTGAAGAAAAACTTGAAACGGTATAGGAAAACGATATGAGTAATAGTAATCAAAACTGGCAAACTATCTGTGAAGTAACTGACCTTGTATTGGATTCAGGTGTGTGTGCATTGGTGAGTGATACACACAAACAAGAGCAACAAATCGCACTGTTCTACGTTCAAGAAGCAAACGAGAAAAAGCAGGTCTATGCGCTAGGAAACTTTGATCCAATAGGAAAAGCTAATGTGTTGTATCGGGGCTTAATTGGCTGCGCAGATGAGCAAATTTTTGTTGCATCGCCTCTCTATAAACAGCGATATGTGCTGAATGATGGTCGTTGTTTAGACGATGACACGATCACCTTACCTGTTTACGACGCACGTATTAATGGCAGTAAAATTGAAGTGTTGTTGTAATCAACGTTTCGATGCATCTAGGAGAATAATGATGGTTTCTCAAATGGTTAACTTCACCAATACTGCATTTAAAACTGTATTAAATGTACAAAATGAATGGCTGCATAAATTGAAATTAGCTATTTCAAATACGCACACCAAACCATTTAAACGCAGTGCTTCGAAAAATGGTCAAGTTTATTTAATAGGTGCAGGTTCTGGCGACCCTGAACTACTGACACTCAAGGCGCATAGAATTCTGCAACACGCAGATGTGGTATTAGTTGATTGGTTAGTAAATAGCGAAATTCAGCAGTATTTTCCTGCTCATGTAGAGGTTATTTTTGTTGGCAAGAGACAAGGCTGCCATAGCATGTCACAAGCGCAAATTTGCCAACTTTTGGTGGCTAAAGCACTTGAAAATAAAACAGTTGTTCGCTTAAAAGGGGGCGACCCATCTATTTTTGGTCGATTGTCGGAAGAAACTCACGCATTAGCAGAGCATGATATTCCCTTTGCAATAGTCCCAGGCGTGACAGCTGCGAGTGCTTGCGCTGCTTATACGGGGATCCCACTGACCGACAGACGATGTTCACAAGCTGTGCAATTCGTGACTGCGCATTGTAAAGATGACGCGCAACAAGCAAATTGGTCACAGCTAGTCGCATCAAAACAAACATTAGTATTTTATATGGGCTTAACCCGTGTTGATAGTATTGCTAAACAATTGATTAAACATAAAATGAGCCCTGATTTGCCAATTGCTGTGGTAGATAAAGGTAGCTTAACTGATCAACAACTCTGTTGCCGAACCTTAGCAAGTATTGATGCTGAGCGAGACTTAAAGGACTTTGTTGGCCCTGCTTTAGTGATTGTGGGTGATGTTGTTAACTACCGTCAGCGTGTAGATTTAACATTGTTACAAGCGAATTACTTTGTCGAAGAAACACAATCACCCAGCTGTTTAAAAATAAAAGGCGCGTAAGCCTTTTATAACAGGGTTAATAGGCTCATTCATAGTGATGTTAGCGCCTTCTGTGAGGTTCACGTTAGAGTTAAATAGCAAACGAACCTGACCTTTGTATCTACGAGTTTATCATTCATTAAGGGTGAACTCGTTTATGCCCCAAAGCGTGTTTAGGTGAACGCCTTAAAAGAGCAATTTACGGACACTCGCGCTTAGTATTTTACTAAAGCCCCCTTTCCCCATAGCAGACGTTCACTAACACTAGACCCAGTCGTAGCTTGGGTTTTAGGAGATACATTTTTCTTCAAAGCCAAATAGTCTAAATATTTCTGAACCTCGTTATCCCCATAGATGTAGGGTGCCGCTTGTCGTGATAATTAACAAACCCAGCAATTCATTTTAAGTAGGTGTCAACAGACCGCAAAGAGTATTGTTTGGTTTGCATGTAATCTACGATTGAGCTTAAAAATGGAGAGCGTGTTTTCATCATCATACCTTTGAAATTTTAACTTTGTATATACACAGATTGGTTGTATTGCTAAAAATGATTACTTAGCAATAGGTTAAGATGTATGATAAAACTGGTTCAATCAGATAAACGACCCAGCCAATGGTAGAAAAACGACCCGTTGAGTCGATATTAAATTGTTATATCAAATATCGAGTAAGAATTAATGAATAAAGACCAGATCGAGTTTAATAAAACTCTGACTAAGAATAGGAAAGAAGCTGCGGTAAAGTTATGCCTATGGGGAGATGATGGAAATAGCGAATGTTCTAATAAAATTATTGCTGCACATTCTATCCAGCGTGGAAAAATTTTATCTTCCATTGCTGAGTCTGGACGTGTCTATTATTTGGGGCTAGAACCAAGTGATGATATGACAGGATTAGAACCAGTTTTCAAAAAAGAGGGAATTAAGAAGTTTAGTACATTTAGCGGGTTCTGTGGTGAACATGACAAGAAAATATTTCAGCCTATTGAAGATAAACCTTTTGATGGTACAGATGAGCAGATGAATATTTATGCCTATCGAGCGGTCACAAAAGAACTTCATGCCAATCTTGAATCTTGTCAGCTAATGAAAAACTTGCTGGGTGATAAATTGAAAGAAAATGATTTCCCCCCACATTTTCAGGCAATTCTCCCAGCTATCCTTGAGGGAAAAACAGTTGTTCCTGACTTCATTAAAGAAGGAATGATTGAAGGCTATAAGAATGAACAATTGAGAATCAGACTAAAAAGTGTAGAGCTGAATATTTCAGAGCTTCGTCTTCTATCCAATCATTTAAAGAGCGTAATACAAAAAGAATGTGATCCCGAGATTGAACACAGATATTATCAATTCAGTTCAGAATATCCTATAGCTTGTTGCTCCAACTTTATCCCGTATTTCGATCATGATGGCAATCAAATCCTAGATCAGAAAGTAATAATCAGGCTAGCTAATAACGAAACTCAAGCCATTGCTGAATCAAAAAGCGTTTCGCTAAATATTTTTCCTGAGAATGGATGTACTCATGTAGTATTTTCTTTTTCAAAGAACAATTCCGAATTCAAGAGTGCAATTGTAAAGCTGTTCGAAGGCGATATAGATCATATAAAAGTTGGGCTATCAAACATGATTTTCAATCATGTAGAGAATATTGCGTTAAATCCTACCTATGTAGAAGATAGATTTGATATTCATGAGCATGATTCCATAAAACAAGCTTTTGCGAACAATATTGCCGAAACCGACTTGTATACAAAGGTTGGGATAAATCTATTTAGGCAATGATATAACAAGTAAATTCAGGTAACGCCTACAGCGCACCTGATTTAGGCGTTAGGGCATCGAAGGGAGAAAGATGAGTATAATAATAGAAACAGCAGTACCTGGATCTGCGGCTGCCTTGGAGCTTCTCAAAGAATGGACAGAACTACGAAAGACCAAAAAAGAGGAAGAGCTCCAAACGCCCGAGTGGCAACAGCTAGAGCAAGCATATATTGCGCACTTGAAGTGGCGTTTTCAGTACCCGAAGCGGGTATTTGGCCAGCAAATACTGGCTAATTGGATAATTACGTTTGTGGTTTTAGCATTGGTCGTGTGCGGCATCATATTCTCATTCATGCAGCTTCACTACGCCTTGTCTGTTGGTGATATAGCCTCTCTCAGTACAACTGTCGAAGCTGAAATGGCCGGGAAGATCTCAATCAGTTCATCCATAGTTGGAGCAATCACTTTGGTGATATCGCTCTTTTTCTTTGCGCTTTATCTTAAGTATGTATTTCAGATAAAGCACACACATCCGCCACATGTAAGCCTTTCCGAAACTGATGCAGAGTCTTTGCTCTCTCGATCTAGGCAACAAGTATCAGGTAAGGACGAAGCGGAGGATGTCGTGATAACTGGGGTGAAACGAGGTTAGCCCTAACAAACGGCTGCACCGGACAAATTCAGCTGTCACCTTTTATGCAAAGAGCCGCCACCAAAAATTTGCTCGGTGAGCCGGGCGTTAGGCGTAATGACGAGCCACCGTAGGAATAATGGGGTAATGATATGAGCTATATAATCGCATTTGTTTCCTATTCTGAATCTGGAAAGGATTTCCCTGTTCAGTGTTTTCGTACAGATTTGAGCGTCGGTGATGAGGTTGTGGTGCGGAGAACAGATGGCAAATTAAGAATAGCTGCTATTTCTCAACTTCAATACTTGAACTGGGATTGTAATGGAAGAATAGAATGCAGAAGAGAAGAAGCTTCACTAGATGAGGCGGGAAATATTAACCTTCCTAAAGGCTCCCCGCTGCACGTAGGTACATCAACACAAGACGCATTTACTAAATCGCTGAAAGCTTCGGGCTGGGTTCCAATAAAATCTCGCCAAAAAATGTATAGAGCGGTTCTTGCTTGTGTTAATAAAAACAGCATTTCGTATATTTTCACAAGAAAAAATGGCATAGATATTCAGATAATTCCCAAAGTTGATGAGAACCCAGTAAAACCATATAGCTATTATGAAGGTTCCCTCGGTGATGGAAGAGTAGTGCGACATTCTCTGGCTCACACCACCTTTAATTTATTAGAAGGTGTGCTTCGTTTCGCGAATAGTTTTCAAAACAACGAAGAAGACTTAGATCGTTATTTTGTCTCTCAGGGTTCTACGGACAAAAGAACGGAAGAATTGAAGCAAAAAGCCAAGGAAAGGAAAGCTTCTAGGAATGAAATGTTAGATATATACGATGCGTGTTCGGATGGGAGTGGAGGTCCTGCTTATTTGGGCGATGGAGTCTGGATAGATTCTGGTGGAAGCTTGCATGACTGGGGTAGGTAGTACGCCTAACAAGGCCATTAATTTCGCTCCCTTCGGTCGCCGGACGCTCGCAAGCTCGCACCGTTTATGGCGGCGTTACCACCGTCCGCTTTTGGCATAGAGTCGTCTGTCGAATCTAACTCATTTCTGTCCAAAAACGAGTTTGAACTACCCCTTTGTTCGTTCTTTGGCTTTAGTTAATTTGCTTATCTAAATGGTTAAGTTAATTAATAGCATCTGAGGATAATTAAACGCTTGCTATCTTTTTAGTGCGACTATTTGTTGCTAAGCTTTTGAAACTTTGGCAACAATGCTGTTTGCAACGTCTATTAATGATTGGTTTTGTGACATTGCCGCTTTTTGGAGCAGTTGATGTGCTTGATGCTCACCCACATTAGAGCTTTGCATTAATAACATTTTTGCTCTGCCTATCACCTTTTGCTCATGCAATGCGCGTTTTACATTTTCTAGTTCTGCACTCATTTGGTTAATATGGTTTGCTTGCTCACAAATTAAATCGTAAAACGATTTATGTACAGACTGAACATCATGTTGCTGCTCATCAGCATTTATTTCTACGCCATGCAGCCCTGAGAAGCGACGATCAAAGAGCATGTTAAAACCCGGGTCAGTTGCATTGTCATCGCTGATTTTTTCCATCAATAGGTTGTGATTAGATATTTTCGCTTCAGCTTCTTTAATCCTTACTTGAACTTGCTCCATTAGCCTAGTGGTCAGCATAGTTTCGATATTTTGAAGGGCATCTATTCGTTTAGTTGCAACTTCATACCAGACTTCACCAAGCTCGGGTGTGTAACTATTTGAGGGAAGATCAGACACCGCTTTGAACATAGCTCTGAGTTTATTAATGTCATTAGTTAGTTCAGAGAGTTGTATCGCTTGCCAGGCTGCTTGTTCTTGGCTAACCGAAAACTCTAAAAACCGCTCAAATACGTCGTGTTGTGCGCTTTCAAGTTCATGCATTTTCGATAATATATTAGGCTCGTGTTTTTGTTGCGAAAACCCAATGGCTCCTAAAGCACGCTCCTGCCCTGCAAGCTCTTTACCTTGAATGAAGTTAAACAGTGCAACTAAAAGTTTGGTTATTGACGCATCACTTGATACATCGGCGGCTTCAAAAATTAGATTTATTATTTTTCCGATTAATCGGCAATAGGCATCGGTCGATTTAAGTGGTGTAACCTGTAGTTTCTGAATCTGCTTTCTTAATTTTGGTAATTGCTCAAGCCCTTGAGAAGCTAAAGTAATTGACGTTAATAGTCTTGTTTGGGTGTGAATTGAATCACTATTTAAGAACTTTGAAATAAGTAAATCGAGCAGTTGCTCCTCTGCCTCTGAGCTATTCTTAAATTGCACAGGTAAATTTGTTTTATAGGCGACACCTTTTGACCCTAGATAAACATTCGTTGTTCCGCGCTCTCTTTGCAGCTGATGGATCATCTGTGTCGCAGCTATAACTATTTTACAGTTTGAAGCTAACGCCTTTAGGCTATTCAGCTCGGCATATTTTGCTGCGAGTAAAAAGCGTTTGGTACAGGTTGAAGATGTCGGCATAGGTTCTTATTACTAATATTGAATAGATACCATCAAGCAATTATTATTCCCTAAAAATTAATAGTCATTTTTAAGCAAGGTAAAATCAGTTTTGCTCGAATATTATCTGCGTTGTGCCACTGTAAATGGGGTTTACAGAAATTTTTAACAAAAGCGAAATCATGATTTATTGCTCAAATTAGTTCTGCCCTTTTTTATTAGTTCGGGGTTTCGCCCCAAAGTGATGCGTGCAATGCGCCAAAGTAAAGCAAATGTTAATTTTTGATTTGGTGAAAGCAAAAGTGAAAAAGTTAAACTATTGAAAGGATTTAGTTTTATTTTTTGGTTATTTTTGGCATATAACTTGTTTAATAAATTATGAACAGTTGAATAGGCTGTGACAATTGGAAATGCAAAGGACAATGGCGTCCGCAACCTGCTCTTAAAAGTAAGAGTCGGTGCGGGCGTTTTTTTTTGCCTGAAAGATGGTCATTTTAACTGTGAAACAGATTAAAGATTAACAATGAAAGGTGAATAACATGGCTTATTTATTACCAAGTGACTTCGTTACAAAAATGGTGGATGCGGGCGAATCAAAAATATATATGTCCACGCGAGATACGCTAATTCGTGCTTATATGGCTGGAGCTATTTTAGCCTTAGCTGCTGTATTTGCGATCACAGTTGCAGTGCAAACCGGTGTATTTCTGCTCGGCGCGGTACTGTTCCCTGTAGGCTTTTGTATGCTTTATTTAATGGGGTTTGATCTATTAACCGGTGTGTTCATGTTAACACCATTAGCTTGGCTTGCTCGTCGGCCAGGCGTTACTTGGCCACAAATTTTGCGAAACTGGGGATTAGTTTTTGTTGGCAACTTTGCTGGCGCTCTGACTGTTGCTGTCATGATGGCGTTTGTATTTACCATGGGCTTTAATACCGATGGTGGGGCTATTGCAGCTAAGGTTGCTAGTATCGGTGAAGCGCGTACATTAGGTTATGCTAAATACGGTTTTGAAGGATGGATGACCATTTTCATCCGTGGCATGCTATGTAACTGGATGGTATCTATGGGTGTTGTGGGTGCTATGGTGTCAACACATGTTAGCGGTAAAGTGATTGCTATGTGGATGCCTATTATGCTGTTCTTTTTTATGGCGTTTGAACATTCGGTTGTAAACATGTTTTTGTTCCCATTTAGCTTGATCATGGGTGGTGATTTCTCTGTTGTTGATTATTTAATTTGGAATGAAATTCCAACTGCGCTTGGAAACTTGGTAGGTGGTCTAGCATTTACTGGGCTTACTTTGTACACAACGCACTATCGTACAAAACCAAAGCGCAAGTTAGCGACAACTGCAGCACCTATTGGTGACAATGTAATTGCTAAGTAATTAATGCAATCAATGTACAAAAACAACAAAGACGCATTAACTATGACAGCCGATGTAATAGCAGGGTTTTATACATCTCGCGGGAACAAAGCGGTTAATCAGGATAGTGTTAAATGCACTATCCCCGCATTAACAGAGTCTCGCTCAAAAGGGGCTGTAGCTGCTGTTGCAGACGGCATAAGTAGCAGCCAAGTCAGTCAGCATGCAAGTGACTTGGCTGTGATGCTTTTCTGTGATGAATATTTACGTACCAGTGATGTATGGTCTGCAGCCAGAGCTGGCACAAAAGTACTTGAAGTGATTAACCTTCAATTACTGGCAAAAACCCAACATAGCCAATATCAAGATAACTTTGATCAAGGGTTTGTCTGCACTTTCGCAGGGGTAATTTTAGCCAATAAGAAAGCCAATTTATTTAATTGTGGCGATTCAAGTATATTCAGAATTAGAAACAGTAAGATTTGCCATTTTAGCCAACAGCATCGCGCAGCTGATGAATATGGGCAGCAATATTTAAGTAATGCATTGGGTATACGTTCAAACTTACAGTTAGATGTTCAGCAAATCGACCTAGTCATAGGTGATTGCTTTATTTTGGCTACGGATGGTATTACTGAGTTTGTATCAACTGAGCAATTATTGGGCTTATTTGCCAATTGTGAGAGTGAACAGCAATTGCAACATGCATGTCAAAAGGCTGCTGAACTTGCTTTGGCTAACGCAAGCGATGACAACCTGAGTATTGTCGCGATTAAACAACGTGCCGCCGATCCCAGAGAAACGGTTGAATACACTTCTGATGGTTTTTTACCTTTGCCTGATGCCTTGAGTGTCGGTGATGTCGTTGATAATTTTAAACTTATTAATCAGCTTCACAAAAGCGACAGAAGTTCTTTATTTGAAGTTCACAACACGATCACTGGTGCCACTGCGGTGATGAAAGTTCCCTCTTTATCCTTGCAAACTGAGCTGTATTACTTAGATGAGCTAGCAAAAGAAGAGTGGTTAATTGCCAAAGTTGACCACCCTCGCGTTGTTAAAAGAGGGCACTCTGAGACTACACGGCATGTCTTTTACACACTGACAGAGCGAGTGCAAGGAATAACGTTAAGGCAATGGTTAAACGATAATGGTAATGCAAATTTACAGCAAGTAAGAGCATGGCTAACGCAACTTGTCTCAGCGTTAGGCGCATTGCATAGCAAAGGTATTTTGCATCAAGATATTCGGCCCGAAAATATCATGATTGATCAACACGACAATTTAACCTTATTGGATTTAGGCTCAGCCAGTTTACATGGTCAGCAATTTAGTAAAAGTGATGATGTTTTGCACATACCGGGCGACATGTTATATAGCGCACCAGAATACTTTTTGGGGTATTGGCCCGAACTGAGCAGTGATATGTTTGCATTAGCTGTGATGACTTATCATGCACTCAGCGGAACCTATCCTTATGATACTTCAGTTGCTAAAGTGTCTAATCTGAAAGAGCTACATCGACTCCAATATAAATCTTTGCTGCATAATAATTTACAGATCCCAGTATGGGTTGATGCCGCAATCAACAAAGCCTGTAAACCTGATATGCAAAAACGCTATCTAAGTTTATCTGAGTTTTTGTTTGATATGCATAACCCAAATCCAGCATATAATAGAAAGCTGCCACTACTTGAACGTAATCCCGTGCTCTTTTGGCAACTTGTTTCTGCTGTCTTAGCGCTGTTGTTAATTATAAATTGGGTGAGTAGCTCAGAGTGATAAAGCTAAGCAGATAACCGAAATTGCTGATGACGTATACCTAATTTTAAAGTGCGAAGTTACTTTTTGACCTTCACTAAATAGGCTTGTTTCGTGAATAAAATTCCATAATTCATTTGGTGATCTACATATTTTCTACACTTTTCAACCTTGCCTCTATGGTAATTTTTTAAGCAATAATTCATGTAGGGAATTTGGTTATGAAATTAAGTAAAAAGGTATGGCAATCACTGGCAGTGCTTGCGTTATTGGCAAACTTAGCGGCCTGTGGTGACAGTGACTCATCGTCGTCATCAGATACAGATTCATCGACTAGCGATAGCAGTGGTACTGATAACAGCGGTACTGACAACAGTGGCTCTTCAAGTAGCTCAGGTTCAATTAGTGTCAGTGACTTCAGCGATATCAGTCTAGGTGACTGTGAGCTCGATACCAGCCTAGAGTCACTCGTGTGTGCTGCAAATGCATTAATCGACACATTAGATGAAGATGAACTTGCTGATTTACAGCTTGATTATTCAGACTCTGAAGCAAGGACTGTGTGGTCAAACTTACCGACGGGCAATGTAAGTCGTAATGGTATTGAACTTGGGGCATTAGACGATGAATCACTTGAAGCAGCGATGATGGTTGCGAAAGCGGCACTGAGTGATGATGGCTACCAAGATTTCTTAGGTGTTATTGCTGCGGATGACTATTTGAATGAGCTAGGTGGTGGTTCTGCTTACTCATCTGGTAAATATTATCTAGCGTTTTTTGGCGACCCAGATGTGAGCGGCGACTGGATGTTGCAGTTAGGTGGTCACCACTTAGCTTATAACATTACTTACTTAAATGGCGATGGTTACCCTGTGCCAAACCATATTGGTACTGAACCTAAAGTCAGCTTTGAACTAGACTCGGCAAGCTATGCCCCGCTTGCGGATGAAGGTGATGCCCTCGTTGCTATGTTTGATTCGTTAAGTGAATCTGAGCTTGCTGAGGCTTACTTAAGCGGTGAAAGCTATTCAGATGTATTAGTAGGCCCAGATAACGGGAGTGGTACGTTACCAACTGATTACCCTACAGGGGATAATCGCAAAGGGATCCTTGTTTCAAGTTTAACGCAGGATCAACAAGCACTGGTTACCGCAGCAATCGAGCAGTGGATCAACGACTACCCTGAAGAAGTGGTTGAAAACTTAACGCTAAGCTATGTAACGAGTTCTGCTTATGCAGATACCTACATTGCCTGGGCTGGCACTGAATCGGCTGGTGTTGATGTGGATGTTGCCGGGACTTATATGCGTATTGATGGCCCTAACCTTTGGATTGAGGTGGCGTGTCAAAATGGGATTATTATCAGTGATGAAACTCACTACCATACAATGTTCAGGGATAAGAGCTGGGATTATGGTAATAATTTATAAGCCATGAAAGCAGTAATTAATCTCCTATTTGGGCTGACCTTTTTGGTCAGCCTCTTCTGTACCAAAGCCTTTGCCCATTCTGCTTCAACGAGTTCTGTGTTTATTGATACGCATAAACCACAGATTGAACTCGAAATTTATTTACCCCTCGATCAATTACGTTTAGCTGATGAAAGCCTATTTCCTTCACAAAGTGATGACCTAAAGCAGGTTAATTTCTCGGCTTTACAAGACTACATGCAAACACATGTAAGTATCACAACACAAAATTCTCAGCCGTTAACAGCACAAAAGGTTGATGATTTTGCTATCCATGAATTTGATAACGTACTGTTTATGGTAATGAAGATGCAATTTATCAAACCAGATAATTTTGATACCAGTGGTTTTTCTTTGCATTACAATGCCATTTTACACCGAGTTGTTACTCACAAAATTTATGTTTCGTATCGCAACGATATGCATGAAGTACTTAAAGCAAGTCAAGACATAGCAACCATAGGGCTGATCCGCTATCAGCGCGAAACCTTATTTATAGAGCCTGAAAAAATCACTGCATGGTCTCAGTTTAAGCTGATGTTTGTAAATGGTATGAGCCATATTGCAGCCGGTATAGATCACTTGCTATTTTTACTTTGTTTAATTTTGCCCGCTCCTCTAGTTAGTGCCAATAAGCGCTGGCAATCAGTGGCACCTGTGCGCCAATGTGTTATGTCGGTAGCTAAAATTGTCACCTTCTTTACACTCGGACACTCATTAACGCTAGCCCTGACGACGCTTGGGTATATTTCATTTCCTGCAAAGCCAATTGAGATTTTGGTTGCGGCGTCTATTTTAGTTTCGGCGTTAAATGCAATTAGGCCGATTTTTTCGCAGTCAGCTATGTGGATAGCATTTATTTTTGGGCTTATCCATGGTCAAGCATTCGCGATTGAAATGAGCCATATGGGGTTTGATACTCAGGCCATTATCGTCGCATTGGTGGCATTTAATCTGGGTATTGAAACTGTGCAGTTGCTGATCGTTATTTGCGTTGTACCCGTGCTAGCAATGCTTGCCAGAACTTATTTTTATAGTGCTATTCGAATTACATTATCTGTGCTGGCAATGGCGGCTGCGAGCTATTGGATTATCGAGCGAAGTGTGTAATGAAAAGGGCCTTGTTTGGCCCTTTTTAGTTTCAAAACAAAGTTACAAATAGCTGTTAAACCAATCAACTAGCTCTGTTTCCAGTTGTTCTTTATGGTTCATTAAAAAGTGGTTGTCACCGTCATACACCACGAGTTTATGGGGTATATGATGCGCTTCTAGCGCTTTGGCAAATTGAATTGAGTTCTCGACCGATACTCGTTTATCGTCACTGCCATGAATAAGTAATATGGGCACTTTAGGCGATAGCTTATCAACCCAGTTCATAACAGAGCGTGCTTCAAGCTCTGCTTGTTTGTTCTCTTTATAATTGGGGATACGACGCACATACACGTTTTTTTCCATGTTAGGTCTAAACGTAAGCTCTTTGACTAAATCGGTCGGCCCCGCAATGGTTGCAATGGCTTTAATCTTGTTGGTGTGTTGCATCGCAAGGTGGGTTTGCATGCCGCCTCGGCTCGCTCCTAGCATGCCAATACGGTTTTCATCTGCACTTGCTATGTGCGTAATAAAATCAATAAGCGCAAGTACGTCATTAACATCTTTGCCACCAAACTCATCTAAATCATCATTTTTAGTTAATGTACCGCGGTATTGGCTGCCGATAACCACAAAGCCTTGCTCCGCTAAAGGAAATAAATTGCGCATCATTGCAGCAAAATAAACATTGCCAAAATTACCGTTACCGCCGCGGTTATAAATTATTACTGGGAGCTTATTCTTGGTGACTTTAGGTTTGATGATATATCCAAGCACCTCAACATTATCGACCTGATATTTAAAAATATGGCAGGTTAAATTCGCTTTAAAGTTATCGAACATACTTCGTGGAAAGATTTCTTCAAAGGCTTTTATGCGCTTTAAGTATGCTTCTTCGTTTTTAGCTTTGCGTTTATTCTTTTGCGCTATAAATTGGTGCCACGAATCATAGTCAGCAAAGATGCCTGTGAAGCAGTCTGTTTCTTTTGTGACGCGTTCATTGTCGATAATTTTCGCTGCGCTAGTAGAAAAAACAGCGAGAGATAAGCAGGTAGATAAGAGTAATTTATACACAACAACATCCTTATTGGTGACTAAAAGTTACAAAACCACAGTAACTTAAATGATGGTTATTTGTACATCATTAATTCAGTAACCGCTCAAGCCATTCAATCACAACGTTATGTGTTGCTGTTTCGAAGCGAGATTTTTCGGGAATGTAGTAACACAGTTTTGATTCAACATCTTGGCTATTAAACGATGTTAGTAACCCTGCATCTAGGTAAGGTTGCACTAAGGTTTTTGAGCAAAAAACCACGCCTTTATTGGCGAGCACCTGATTTATACCAAACAGTTCTTGATCGAATGTGTTTACCTTGAAACATGAATCACTTAGGTTATTTACTTTGAGCCATTGCATTAATGGTGGGGCTGGTAGGGCATTATTTTTCCATTGGCTGGTGTATAAAGTAACCTGCTTATCAAGCCAAGGGGCGCTTTGTTGCGCGTTTGCCGCAAACATATCAAAGCGCTCATATTTGATGATATCTGCTTTGTTTACTTCCTCACTATTTCCTAGCCTAACAGGCAAGGTATGCAGTTGCTTATCTAAAGTTTCACTGGTTGATATATCAAGCTGTAAATGCGGTTTTTCGTTATTTAGCTCTTCTAAAGCGGGTATTAATCTTAGGGCTGCTAGAGATGATGTTGTGGTGATGCGTACTTGGTTATGTGCTTGGCTCAATTGTTCAATTGCCGCAAAAATAAGCTTAAAGCCGCTAGTTGTGTTTTGGCTTAGGTACTCGCCTGATGCAGTTAAGGTAATCTTTCTCACTTCGCGATGAAATAAATCAGTATTCAAGCGACTTTCTAGATTAGCAATGTGGTGCGATACCGCTGTAGGCGTAATCGCAAGTTCAGCGGCGGCTGCTTTAAAGCTACCTAATCGTGCAGCTGACTCAAAGGCTTTTAAAGCTTGTAATGATATATGCATAGTTGAACCCGTCTAAATTTATAGATGAGTATAACTTACTTATAGTGAATTATAACTCGTTTGTTAAATGGCCCTCATTTAATGATGATACCAACACATTAACTAATGAGGTATTTACTATGACTACTCTGCTACACATTGATGCTAGTGTGCGTTCAGCTAAAAATGCAAATCCTAACCACGACTCAATCTCTAAAAATATTGCTAAGCAATTTGTAAATCATTTACAGCAAAACAATGCTATAGCTGAGTATATTTACCGTGATGTTGGGATTAATCCACCTTCATTTATTAACCAATCCTGGATTGCTGCTGTGTTTACGCCAGCCAACAAGTTAACGCTAGAGCAAAAAGAAGTACTGGCCGAATCTGATGAATTGATAAATGAGTTGGTTAAGGCTGACACCATAGTGATATCAACGCCTATGTATAACTATGGCATGCCTGCGCAATTAAAAGCATGGTTTGATCAAATCGTTAGGATCAATAAAACGTTTGATTTTGACTTGCAGCGGGGGGATTTCCCTTTGCAACCCCTGTTAACTGGTAAACGTTTGCTGGTTATTACCTCAACGGGTGAGTTTGGCTTTGAGGCCGGTGGTATACGCGAGAGTATGAGCCACTTAGTGCCGCACATTAAAACCTTGAGTAAGTATTTAGGGGTTCAATATATTGATGAAATAGCCTGTGAGTATCAAGAATTTAACGACCAAAGACACCAACGGTCTTTGACTAATGCTTATGCTAAAGCAGAACAATTAGCGCTGAGATACGCCAATTAAGCAAACAACAAAGCCGCAATAAGCGGCTTTATTTTGTAATGGGGCTTTACACTAAAAATAGTGTTTAGTGTTATTCAACCGAAATGAATACTTCAACTTCTTCACTGCTTTTATAAAACTCAAAGTCAGTTTTATATGCTCGAATATGCGGGCACTGTTCATTACTAAAGTACTGCCAAACTTGACCCCAAACATCGATAACGGTTTGTGGCATTGCACCTTTGCCGCTAAAGTGAAGGTAGTTACCTGTGGCGAGTGTCGTTTGTTCTATCTCTGGCAAAGTGACTTGCAGGTCAGTACAGGCAAATACATCAAACTCCCCTGTGACATCTGATTCATAATGAGTGTACACGCCATAAACTTGGCTAGATGGCGCTAATTTGGGCGCTATGTCTGTGTAAAACTGCTGCCATAAGCCTGCAATTTTGGCACCTTCGCCACTCAATTCGTTTATATTGCTAGTGCGAACTTTGAGGCCAAATAAGGTCGTAGGGTTGTCGATATTGATGTGTGTTACTTGCTGATCCATTGCATTTATCCTTGCTTATTTGTTCCCGTTAAAATACCAGAGCATATGTGCTTTAACCTAGCCTTTTTTACTATTTATTTCGTTAGCTATCATTTTGTAAACGGCCTTTACAGCTTAAAAAACAGTCATGGCATCCTTATCAGCATCAGGTTAAGATGGGTAAAATAACAACAAAATCAGCGGGTGTTTAATGAATAAAATCAATGCGCTTATCTACTTTCTAGCCTTTAGTAGCGGCTTTTGTATTATGGGAATTGAGCTTTTAGGTGGGCGAATTTTAGCGCCTTACTTTGGTAGCAGTGTGCATATATGGGGCAGTATTATCACTGTATTTATGCTGAGCTTATCAATTGGTTATTTGCTTGGCGGCAAGCTCTCTACTCGCAATCCTTCGTTAACTAAATACGGTCTTATTTTCTTTGTTGCGAGCATTATGGTGGTGCCAATTGTACTGTTTTCTGAGCCAATTATGACCTTTATTTTCACTCATGTTGAAGACAGCCGTTATGGCTCGTTACTGGCATCAACGGCGTTGTTTTTTATCCCTACAACAATATTGGGCATGATCTCTCCTTATTCAGTGCGATTATTGGTTACCGATCATGAAAAAAGTGGTCAGGTTGCCGGTGGTTTGTATTTTGTGAGCACCCTAGGAAGCGCTCTTGGCACGATTATTACCTCTTTTTATATGGTGCTAGCTTTTGATGTTAACGACATTATTAAAACCTTTGCAGCGGTATTAGGCGCGCTTGGTTTGCTTGCAATAGCTGTTAGTCAAATAAAAACAAAGGAGCGTACTGTATGTTTAGAGTCTTAATACCTTGTTTGCTCATAGCGCTGCCCTTTAGCGGGTTGGCTGAAGTAATCCATAAAGAGCGCTCGCTTTATCGCAATATCTTAGTTGAGAAGTCTGGCGACTTACTGTGTTTAAAATTCAACGAAAAAACTCGTAAAAGTACGCAAAGTTGTATGTATGAAAGTAAGCCTAAAAAGCTGGTGTTTAATTACACCAAAATGACCTTTGCAAGCCTACTATTTATTGATAACCCGCAAAATGTATTGATCATTGGTTTGGGAGGTGGCTCACTCTCTAATACTATACATGAGCTTTATCCTGAAGCGAGTATCGAAAATGTCGAAATTGACCCTGCAGTAATAAAAGTCGCCCGTGATTATTTTAGTTTTGTAGAAACCGATAATGTGACATCTAAAGTGCAAGATGGGCGTATTTTTATCAAACGCGCTGCACTGAAAAAGCAAAAGTACGATTGGATAATTCTTGATGCCTTTAATGGCGATTATATCCCTGAGCACCTTCTCACTAAGGAATTTTTTGCAGAAGTAAAAAGTATACTGGCTGATGGCGGCATTGTTGCAGCAAATACTTTTTCATCGAGTAAATTGTACCAGCATGAGTCGGCAACTTACTTTGATGTGTTTGGTGACTTTGTTAATGTTGTGACCGATGAAAACTCTAATCGCATTATTTTGGCAGGCTTCGAGACTATGCCTAGCCAGCAACAATTAGCCGAGCGCGCCAATAAACTCGCAAATAAGTTAACCCCTTACGATGTTGATTTGCAGTTACTGCGTGAACATTTGTTTTATACTAAGGGTAATCAAGATTGGCCCGCGGATACCAAGGTACTCACTGACCAATATTCACCTGCGAACTTGTTAAATTATCAATGATCAAACACATCTTAATTGCACTTCTTTTATTAACGGGCTCTGCTGCTATGGCAGAGCAATCTTCTACTGCTCCTTTAACTGCAAGTCAGCAGCAATTGTCTAAACTACTGAGCCAATATAAAGGGAAAGTTGTGTTACTCGATTTTTGGGCATCTTGGTGTAGTCCATGTCGACGGTCGTTTCCCTGGTTTATAGCGATGCAGAACAAGTATCAACAGCAAGGGCTTAAAGTAGTTGCTGTAAATATTGATGTTGAGCGCAGTGATGCCGATGCGTTTTTAGCTGAGTTTGCAGTGAACTTTACTATTATTTACGACCCTGATGCTGTTATTGGCAGACAATACCAACTTAAAGGGATGCCGAGCAGCTTTTTAATCGATAAAGAGGGCTTAGTACGGTTCCAACACACAGGGTTTGTAGCTGATAAATTAGACCTCTATGAAAGCCATATCAAAGAGTTAATTGCAAAATAGTATTGTTCTTCGCATAACTTTTACGGCTGTTCGCTTTTATCGAACATAGCTATCTGTTTTATTAATTGCATCAACATTTACTTAGCATGCTAACTACATTAAAATAGTTAGCATGCTAAGTAAATGGAGCACATTATGTCTTCCACTCCCCCTTTTCACGAAACTCTTGATTTAACACTGTGCGGCAGTATGGGCCGTGTGCATCGTTTATGTCGCGATGCTGTCACCTTGGCGGTCGAGCCTTTGGGGCTTACTCAATCTCGTTGGACCGCGATGATGCACCTGTTTCATCTAAACCAAGGTTGCACCCAACAAGAGTTGGCAAATAGCTTGGGCATTGAAATGCCATCGTTAACTCGCACTATTAAGCAGCTTGAGCAACAAGAGATTATTGCTCGTAAAGCTGATGCAGACGATAAACGCAGTAAACGTCTGTACTTCACACAGCAAGGTCTACAATTGTTAGACACATTACAGGTGATTATCGCTGATGTGAAAGAGCACCTTTATGCTGACTTAACCACAGAGCAACTCGATACGATGGCGCATGGTTTAATTCAGATGGAGCAAAATGCTCGTCAGTGTATCCGTCATTATTCAGGAGATAAGTAACCTTATGACACCGGACCAAAAATTTGCCCGTTACGTAAAAATCTCTTTAGCGGGTTTTATTGTTTTATTTTTATATTTTGTGATTGCTGATCTGTACATGCCTGTCACACCGCAGGCCCGTGTTTATCACCCTGTTGTGCAAGTGACCCCGCAAGTAAGTGGGCGCGTGACTGACGTATTAGTCACCAACAATCAAGCAGTTGAAAAGCAGCAAGCCTTGTTTAAGATTAACGACGAGCCTTTTAAGCTTGCCGTTCAGCAGGCAGAACTCGCTTATGATGATGCGAAACTACAAAACCAACGTTTAGATAGCAGTGTCAAGGCAATAGAAGCTCAGCTTGCGGCTGCACAGGCAAAACTGCATGAACAAACGCTTTTATTTGAGCGCGGTGAGTCGTTATTGAAAAAGCGCTCTATTTCAGAGCAAGAGTACGAAACAATCAATGCGAACTATCAATCAAGCAAAGCCAATGTAGCTGCAATTGAAGCCCAGCTTAGCGAGGCCAAATTAGCACGCGGTAAAATAGGTGATGACAATTTAGCGCTTCGCCATGCTCAAAACCAGCTTGAGCAAGCGAAACTAAACCTGTCGTATACTACAGTGACAGCCGATACCGACGGTAAAACAGCCAACCTACAAGTAACACCGGGTACCTATGCAAATAAGGGCCAGCCGCTAATGGCGATTGTTGCTAATAAAGCTGATTTAGTGGCAGATTTTCGTGAAAAGTCTTTGGTTCATGTAGAAATTGGTAGCACTGCAAAAGTAAGCTTTGATGCGCTACCGGGCAAAGTGTTTACGGGCAAAATTATTAGCTTTGAAGCAGGTGTGAGTGATGGTCAGCTTAATGCAAACGGTTTGCTCAGTGCTACTGAAAGTAGTAATCGTTGGGTACGTGATGCACAGCGCCAACGTATTCATATCCAACTAGATGAACACCAGATGTTAGCTAAATTTCCAAGTGGTGCGCGTGCAACTGTTCAGCTTTTGCCTGACTCAAGCATAGGCAGCTGGTTTGCGAGCATGCAAATTCGCTTCATCAGTGTTCTGCACTTTATTTACTAAGGCAGGGTAAGTTATGTCAGTATTGCAACTCGATGGTAATGGTTTGCGCCAAGCGCTTCGCATTGCCACGGGCTCAGCATTAGGGTTTGCACTGGCAAAATTGATGAACTGGCCTAATGGCATCTTTTTTACAGTTTACCCTATGTTATTGCTCGGCTTAGTGCCTGTGCTTAACATGCATATTATTCGTCAGTTTTACGCAGGCGCGGTGTTTAGTGCACTGTTTGTTCTAGTTGTGCAAGGTCTATTTGCACACCTGCCTGTTGTTATGACGATGATGAGCTTTATCGCATTTGCTTTTTTGTTTTATCAAATGAGCCGTGGTGCTAACTTTTTATTTGGTGCCACAACGGTGGTGAGTTTGTCTATTCAATTGCATTTTTCGACCTACACCGGTGGTGGGGTAAGTATTTATCCGTTGATCATTAGCAATGCCGTTGCTGTTGTGGTTACTGTGGTGTTCTCGATGCTAATGCATGGTTTATTTCCTGATGTTGCACCACGCCAAGGTCGGGTTATGCCAGAAAAAGCAAAAGAAAGTGTGCGTCATGAAGTATTACTTTGTTCAACCGTAGCAACCTTGTCATTTGTTGTATTTCAGGTATTTGACTTACAAGATTCAATCTCAGCTCAAGCAGCGTCGGTACTGATTTTGTTTTCGTTATGCTGGAAAGCGGCAGGTATGGCTGCATGGCAACGTGCGATAGGTACATTGATTGGATGTAACTTAGCGTTAGTGGCACAGTTATTTTTGTATAACCATACCGATATTTTGATATTTCCGGCGTTAATTTTATGGATTTTGACTTTTATTTTTAGTCGTTATCACATTATTGCTGGCGGTATTCCGGGTGTTGGTTTTGGTATTATCACCACATTTGGCATTTTGTTTGGTCAATCATTAGGGCCGGGCCAAGATCTGGTATACAGCGCGTTATATCGATTTTCGTCGGTGTCAGTGGCAATTTTAGTAAGTCTTTGTGCGGTCTATGTAATGCATCACTTACTTAATCGTTTTGAAGTAACTCGTCACCATACATTTGACTAGTAAATCATTAAAAAAGAGAGCTAATTTGAGCTCTCTTTTTTCTGATTATTTTCAATAATAGTCGGTAACGATTTTAGTAGGTTTTCTTGTTTGTTAACGACGCTCTCTACACATGTTTTTGAAGCGACATCAGCGACCCATGCCCCCCATTGTGAACTACCTGGTTCTTCACCTGGCGTTGCCCACCATCTAGCTTTGTAAAGAATTTCATTGTAGCAAGTTTCACTTCCTTGCGGGTAAGCGCTTCCGGCTTGCCAAGAATCAACAGCGTGGCTGGTGATTGGCAGCGCTGACAGCGTTATCATTAACGACGCAACAATGTGTGTTTTGAGACCCATCAGCGGCTCCTTGCAAATAAGTGAGATAGTATGAATATTATAGTATTAGTGGAGTTAACCATCAATTAACTTTGTTAACACGTTACACTTCTTTACAGTTTTGTTTGCTTTTTGAGCGGTTTGTTAACAATAAAGTTATATATCGATGTTTTTCCTTAATGCTTTTGTTTGTCCCCTTTTTGTTTTGCTATCCATGCGTTTCCGCTGAGAACTTTTGGTGGGTTTTGTAGCCCTTCGCTTTTTTTGTACTTGAGTAGCACTGATGATCAATTCTTTTAATCGATTAAGTGCGTCTTCTTTATTTAATTCTTGAGTTCGATGTGTTTGCGACTTAATGACTATAACGCCTTCTTTGGTGATTCGAGAGTCATTTAAATTAAGTAAACGTTGTTTATAAAAGTCAGGTAACTTAGAGCGTTTTATATCAAACCGTAAATGAATAGCACTGGCAACTTTATTGACATTTTGTCCGCCCGCACCCTGTGAGCGAATTGCGCTAAAGTCGAGCTCCCATTCATCGATAGTGACAGTATTAGAAATAATTAACATCAGGTTCAGTTAGCTGTGATAAAAATGCAAGTGTAACATTTGTAATTAGCTGAGTATAATTGCCCTTTGATTCATGCTAGTTGCGACAAATATGAACGAAAGGAGATCCACATGAAAGCCCTACTTTTTTCAATCAGTTTACTTGCAATGAGTTTTTCAAGTCTCGCTGAAGATATAACTGAGAACCAATTACAGCGTTACATTAAAGCATTACCTGCTGTAGTTAACTGGTCACAAAACCAGCCAGAACTGAATACTGTTGACCTAAGTGGTATGCTAGGAAATGCAGATAGTTCGTCAGTTATGAATGCGTTAGGTCACATTAAAGAGCATGACCTTTATACGGAGTTTGAAGCTTTAACCAAGCAATACGGGTTTACGCCAGAACAGTTAGTTACTGTTGGCTCAGAGGTATCAATGGCGTATTTAGAAAACCTTAAAGCAGGAATGTCAGAAGAGAACAAGCAACGTGTTAATCAAGCAATGAGTGGTTTACAGAGCTTAACGGCATCATCATCAGATGCGGGGACTCGCTCAATGGTGGGTGCTTTAGAAGGTGTTAAAGCAAGTACTGCAACAGTGGATGTAAGCGAAAGTAACGTTAACTTAGTTAAGCAATACATGCCGCAGTTAAAAGAATTGTTTGCAATGTTGCAGTAACAGCACAATAAAATAAAGAAAGCGGCTAAGTAGCCGCTTTTTTTTGCTTACTCAAATACCATCGCGTTTTTTAATTGCTGCTTTTGTTCTGCAGTTGGTAAAAATCCAGTTTGTACAAACTCATTAAGACTTGGGTGCCGCTCAAAGTAAATAATATCAAGGGCAAAACGATTCATGCCATATAAGCCACGATGGATCATATTTGCCGAAAATATAAGTAAGTCACCTTTTTTGAGTTCTACACGTTTACCGCGAGTCAATGAGTCACTATTGCGAGCACCCTGCTGCTCTAATCTAACTGCTAACTCTTCATCTGAATCCCAATTTTTATGACTAGCCGGTATTAGCTCTATGCCCAGTTCATCTTCAAAAGCAACGCGGCAATGCAATACTTCAGGACCGCAAAGTGCGGCCTTTTGCGCTTCAAGCTCTAAGTGATATTGCATATCGCGATGCCAATAGTTTGCTTGTTTGGGGTTGTAAGGATTAAAGAATAATTGAGTATTCATAAACTGAGGAACAGCAACAATGCCTTTAACCTGTTCTAATAATGTATCGGCACAGATAAATTCAAAAAGAGTACACTTTTCCTCAGTACTTAAACATGCGGCGCCAGTCAATCCTGAGCTATTAATCCCTTTCGATTGATAAAAGCCTTGGTTTTCTTGCAACCAATGATGATGAAATTTATCGAGAATAGGTCTTACCTTGCTAAGCTCACTCTCTGTGTAAAGGCCCTTTACATGGTAATAGCCGTGTTCAGCAAAAAAGGTATTTTTCATTTTTTACCTTGCTAAAATTGTACGTATTTTATTACCAAGCTCAGGCAATACTTGTTGCTCAAACCACGGATTTTTCTTCAGCCAGATATTATTGCGAGGGCTTGGGTGGGGCAGTGGCAAGTAACTTGGCCAATATTCACGCCACGATTTTACTAACTCAGTTAAGGGTAGCTGCTTAGTGTGAGGCAAATGATATGCCTGCGCGTATTTACCTAAGATAATGGTGAGCTCAATATTATTGAGCTGCGCTAAAAGTTTTTCGCGCCATGCTACAGCGCACTCTTTTCTTGGCGGTAAATCGCCAGACTTGCCTTTGCCTGGGTAGCAAAAGCTCATCGGTAAAATAGCAAAATTGCAGTCATCGTAAAACTCATCGCTCGTTACACCAAGCCAAGAGCGAAGCCTTTGGCCACTTGCATCATCGAATGGTTTGCCACTTTCATGTACTTTAATCCCCGGGGCTTGACCGGCAATTAAAATGCGAGCTTGTGGGTTAAATTGAATAACAGGGCGTGCCCCAAGTGGTAAATGCGGTTCACAGATCACGCATTTACTAACTTGTTGTAATAACGATTGAGTACTCATCAGTTAGTAAAAATATGATCTATGCTTGTTTTGACCAAACAGCTAACTCATTACCACTTGGCTCTATGAAGTGAAAACGACAGCCTCCAGGAAAATCAAACAAGGGCTTAATAATTGTGCCGCCGTGTTTTTCTACCTGCGCTTGAGTGTCTTTAATATTATTTGAATAAAGCACTAGTAGCGCGCCACCATTACTGGTTAAGCTAGTTAATGGCGCTTGATAAAAACCGCCATCAAGACCCGCTGATCCAGCGCTAAAAGCCGTGTACTCAGAGCCATAATCGGTAAATTGCCATTTAAAAACCTGATGAAAAAATGCTTTTGTTGCAGCTAAATCTTTGGCGGCAAATTCAACATAATTTAAGCTATGGTGATTCGACATAATCTGCTCCTATTTTAAACTATTCTCAAGCGCCATAGCGCAATGAACTGCTGTACTATCAAGTAATGGTATTGAGGTATCGGATTGTTGTACTAGTAATCCTATTTCTGTGCAGCCAAGAATAACCGCTTCTGCACCTTGCTGAGTTAGCTTATCAATAATAGTTAAATACTCAGCTTTGGATTCTGGCTTGATTATGCCTTTACATAGTTCATCATAAATGATGCGGTGCACTGTTTCACGCCCCTGAACATCAGGGATTAACACGTCTATTGCGAATTTATCTGCTAAACGCTGTTTGTAAAAGTCTTGTTCCATAGTGAACTGGGTACCCAACAAAGCCACTTTTTTGAAGTTATGTTGGATCAGGTTTTCACCAACTGCATCGGCGATGTGTAACAAAGGAATTGCAACGGCTGCTTGTACTTGCTCAGCTAGTTTATGCATTGTATTGGTACAAATTAATAAATAATCCGCGCCCGCAGCTTCAACTTGTTTGGCTGCTTTAATGAGTATCTCGGCCATTTGTGGCCAATCTTGTTGCTGTTGTAGCGCTGCTATGCTGGCAAAATCGAGACTGACAAGCACTATCTTGGCACTGTGCAGCCCCCCCAGTTTATTTTTAATGCCTTGATTTAAAAGCTGGTAGTAACTTTGTGTAGACTCCCAACTCATGCCTCCGATTAAGCCTATCGTTTTCATTGCAACTCCCTTTGTATTTACTTAACACCATATGATATTGCACAGAACAAAGCTAGCAGATCATTATTTTACTAACATAACGACTTAGTTGGTTCTGTTTCATTATTTAATACGTTTATGCAAATGATAACTACTATCTTTTCTGTTTGCTGGCGATATAATACGGGTTTTTCTTCTTGTGTTATTTTCTAAGGGATTATCATGCATTCTCAATCATTAGATGCAATGGCAGGCAATCGCCCTAAAAATACAGCTAAAAAGCGCTCTGTGAGCCTCTCTTATCGTGTCGCTGTGTTTTTGCGTTTTGTTGCAGCCATCATGGGGGGTTACGCTTTTACCAGTGTACTTATTTCATTATTAGCTGTGTTACTACCTCTTAATAAACTCGACAGCGTGCTGTTGACCACGACTCTTTCGGTATTTTTTTACTGTTGCGTGTTTATTTGGGTGTTTGCCGTTAAGTCTTTGAAGACTGTTTGGATCACTATTTTACTAACTACTAGTGGGCAATTGCTGGCCCTTTCATTTATTAAGGGATGGCTATGAAAGAGAGTTTTTTCCGCTCCATGACATGGCTTCATACCTGGGTGGGCTTATTGGTATGCTGGTTATTATTCTTGATATTTTTTGCAGGCACTATCAGCTTTTTCAAAGATGAAATTACTATTTGGGCTGAGCCAGAAACGCATCATGTAAAGCACCAAGTGCAACGTGTTCAGTCTCAAGCCGAACAAATTAATTATGTGCTTGCGCAATTACAGCAACAGGCACCTAATTCATTATCTTGGCGAATAAACTTACCTGAGCCGCGTAACCCTATATTAAGCTATGGGTTTGCTGAGCCTAAACAGCCCGGCCAGCGCCGTGCGCCTTTCAACTATACGTATCTAGACCCTAATACCTTAGAACAATTGCCCGAGCCTCGGGATACTAAGGGGGGGAATTTTTTCTATCGTTTGCACTTTGATTTACATTACATAGATGTATTTACTGCGCGGATAATTGTTTGTTTAGCTTCATTATTTATGTTGGTTGCGCTTATAACTGGCATCGTGATTCACAAACGTATTTTTAAAGATATGTTTAGCTTTAGAGCAAACAAAGGTAGCCGAAGTTGGCTTGATGCACACAATGTTTCGTCAGTGCTGGCACTGCCATTTCATATCATGATCACCTACACGGGAATTATCACGTTGATATTTATGCTGTTCCCCTACCCTGCCGAAACCGTATATGAAAATGGCTTAAGGCAAATGTTTGATGAGGCTTTGCCTATTAACAAACGTGCCAAGCCTAGTGAAGAGCAGCGCCCTATGGTGGCAATCAAAGAAGTGTTAGATCAGATTTATACTAAGTCACCGAATGCTGACATTAGCTATGTGTTTGTAAGAAATGCCAATACAGCGACCTCACAAATTGTGGTTTATTTGGCAACCGGCAAAGAGGTTGTAGATAACGGACCACGCTACTTATTCAATGGTGTAACAGGTGAGCTTGAAGCGAGTTCAGGCGAAGATTGGAGCGCTTCGGCGCAGTTTTATGACTCAATGACAGCATTACATAGTGGTCGTTTAGCCGAGCCGCTGCTACGTTGGTTGTATTTTTTCTGTGGCGTAGCTGGCTGTGCCATGATAGCTACAGGCTGCATCATGTGGGCTAAGCGCTTACGCGAGAGACTCAAAGCAGGCCAAAAACCAAGCTTTGGACTTAAGCTCGTTGAGACACTAAATTTAGCCACACTGATGGGCTTACCCCTTGCAACCGCAGCGTTCTTCATTGCCAATCGTTTATTACCTTTAGAGTTAGCTGGGCGTGCCGATAAAGAAATACTCGTGTTTTTCTTAGCTTGGCTGGCGATGTTAGTTGTCGCTGTGATCGGCCGAGAAAAACGCCACTGGCGCTATAGTGCTTGGCTTAACGCAGCTGCTTGCTTATTAGTACCTGTGGTAAATGCGTTGACAACAGATGGTAATTGGATCACGTATTTACTAACTCAGCAGTGGGCCTTATTCGGTATTGATAGTGCGTTTATTTGTGCTGGGCTGCTGTTTTTACTACAAAGCAAAAAAATACCTAGCCATAAAACCGCTACAAATAAGACTAAATTAAATAAAAACAGGCTGTTAAAGGAGCAACAAGGATGATGGAGTTACTGCAATTTAGTCTCTGCTTTTTAGGGTTTAATTGTTTTGCACTTGCAAAATTCAATCATTTCCGTGATGTATTCAAAAAGAAATTAACCGAAAAACAGCGAAATAGCTTTTTATTAAGCGGCTGGATCAGTATTTTACTAAGTTTAGTGCTTTGCGTGCTGTCAGATGCTGGGTACGGCGCATTGCTGTTTTGCGGTTATATGGCTTTAAGTGTACTTATGCTCATGATTTTATACAGTTTTACTGTTTCATGGGTAAAGCATGTCAGCGTATTAACTATGTCTGTTTTGCTATTGAGTGGCTTTTCGGTGATGATTTTCTAGCTTAGTTAGTAAAAAACTGATCTGATACCAATTTGCAATAATGCTTAATGGAGCAAATTGTTTAAAAAAATGGGTAGGCAATGCCTACCCAAGCAGGGGATTAAATTGGGGGATCACATGTTGCTTCAATTTAACGACGCTAAGTTTGCCTAGCATCCATTACAGTTGTGTTGCACATTAGTGATAGTTTAAAGACAGTTGTAAAGCCCCTTTACAAGCTATTATGGTCAACATAAATAAGCTCGTCTGTTTTAAAACCATATTCTTTTGCTGTGTTTATAAAGTCCTGCATTTGCTGTTCTGTCACGGTCGGTGTGCGCGACAAAAACCATAAATACTCTTTGTTATAACCTGTGATATAAGCGTATTGATAATTTTGCTTATCTAATTCAAATACCACGTAAGAGCTGTAAAATGGTCCAAAGAATGAAACTTCTAAGTGGCCTATGTCTTTTTGCTCTGCAAACTTCGCTTTACCTTCAGCTTGCTGCCATTCTTTATCTTCGGCGCTGTAACCTTTATTGATAACTTTTACACTGCCATCAGGGTTAATTGAGTATTCAGCGGTAATCCCCTCAAGTCCGCGTTCAAATGAATGATCTAAACGTGCAATTTCGTACCAGGTTCCTGTGTATTTGTTTAACTCAAAATTATCGACGGGTTTGATGTCGTCTGGCATGCCAGTACATGCAGACAAAATGGTAGTGATGCACAAAATCCCGAGTAACTTTAATGATGTTTGCACGCTTTTGCTCCTTTAAAATTAAATAAATTAATACGTTAATAGCACTAATTAAGTTCAATTACGGTAAACTATTAAAGGTTTAAATCAATTATTGAGAACAGCATGAAGATTTGGGTTGATGCAGACGCCTGCCCCGTCGTTATTAAAGAAATATTATTTCGTGCCGCAGAGCGCACACAAACCTTCACCACATTAGTGGCGAACCATGCGATGCGAGTACCCCCTTCAAAGTATATTAGCCGTTTGCAGGTATCTTCTGGGTTTGATATTGCCGATAACGAAATTGTTAAGCGCATCGAGCCAAATGATTTGGTGATCACCGGTGATATTCCTTTAGCTGCTGAAGTTATCGAAAAAGGCGCACAAGCGCTTAATCCACGCGGTGAGTTGTATACGACTGAAAACATTCGCTCACGTTTAAATGTTCGTGATTTTATGGAAACTATGCGCTCAAGTGGCGTTGAAATGGCCGGTGGCCCACCGCCGTTAAGCCAAGCTGACCGCCAAAACTTTGCAAATAACCTAGATCGAATCCTCGCTAAAAAATCATGAGTGTCGTTAATAGTGCGCCACTGCAAGGTTTTGGCGATGAGGCGTTTAAAGTCGCTGTTTATATAGAAAAGCGCCCGCCGATGCCTGCTTGGCAACAGCTTGACCATTTGCACGCAATGCAACCCAGCCAGATCAACGAAATAAACCAAGCATGTGGAAATGGTTGGCGCAAAGTTTTTAATGTGTATGGCAAAGTGCTGTTTGCACTACCAAGTGAATATTATGATTTTGCTAAAAGAGCACCTGATTGGCAGAGCTATCGCGATGATCAACTGCTGCAAGCTCATAGCCAAACCGCATTACTGTTTAGCCCACCGATATTAGGCAAACCAGAGCAGTTACATATAATTGCAGGGCGAACCCATGCTAAACAGCTTATAAATGACGGGCTTTTACATTGCCAATTAACTTGGCTCGATGATGAATTTGCCATTAGTAAATCAGATAAAGTGATTGTCTGCCCCTATTTTGACTACCGCCAGCTAAGCAATATTAAAATAGCACGACTTAGCCAGCTTGTTGCCGATATTTTTTCTTAGTTTCTGGTTTATTGCGTTATTGAGTTAGCAAACTAAGCTTTAAATACTGTAAAACTTAATAGTAATCTAGATGAAAATACTGGTCGTTGACGATATGCCACTTATGCGCCATGTGTTGATAAACATGTTGCGTAGGCTTGAATATAAGGATATAACGGAGGCGACTGATGGCGCTCAAGCGTTTGATTTACTCGAAAAACACAGCTTTGATCTGGTGATTACTGATTTGCATATGCCGAAAATGGATGGCAAATGTTTGCTTAATCATATTCGCGAAAACTCAGTCCTAAGTGATTTACCTGTATTGATGGTAACCTGCGAAGACAGTAAACAAACGGTAAGCGAGATGATCACAGCAAAAGTGAACGGTTTTATCATTAAGCCTTTTTGTTTAAATACACTGCAAAAGCAGTTAAGTCGAATTGTTAAACCAGAATAACCTGCAACAACTGGAGTTAAGAGCGATGTTTAAGCATTTAACAATAGTGAGTTTATTCACTGCCAGCACTGCCATGGCGAGTGCTGAACAATTGACTTTATACACCGAAGTATTCCCTCCCTATAACTTTGTGCAGCACAATCAACTCACCGGTATTAACACCAAAATCATGGAATCTTTGTGCGAAAGAGCCAAGTTGAGCTGTACGTTTAGTGTATTGCCTTGGAAGCGCGCAATGTCACTAACACTCGCCCAACCCAATGCTGGAATTTTTTCTACTTCACGCACCGCAAAGCGAGAAACTCAATTTTACTGGGTTGGCCCTTTGGTATCTGGGCATTCATGTTTATACCGTTTAAATAACCGCAACGACATAAAAGTAACGAGTACACAGTCGTTGCAAAACTACACCATTGGCGTATCTCGTGGTGATGTTTATCAAACCGTTCTTGCTGATTTTAACCTTACTGAAGGCCAGCAATTTTTAACTTACTCAAAAAAGTTCGAAGAGCTTAAAATGTTTAAGCAAGGCAAGCATGATTTGCTTATTGGCTCCTCTCTCACTCTTTCATCACAATTGATGAATGTAGGTATGAGCCCAGACCAAGTAACGCCGGTATTTGAGTTAAAGCACCCTGCTTTAGTGGGTAATTACTTGGCACTTAACAAAAACACATCGCCAGAGGTGGTCACTAAGCTGCAACACGCCCTCGATACCATAAAGCAAGAAAACCTGGTTGATCCTCTTGTTGATCAGTTTGTAGAAGAGGATAGGCACTCTCACGGCGAAGCATCGACAGTTGCACAGCAGTGCTTAAATGGTTCTGCTATTTATTAAATTGGAGTGATTTTAGGTAAGTTAGCCGCTATTTTTCTTATTTTAGAAGTCAATCGCGATTTTTCGCGCTCGAACGCAAAGCCATTGCCTGATCTTTAATTGCTTTTTATAGTGATAAATAAAAAGGGCAAAAAATTATGAAACCAACTCCACTATTTAAAAGCTTAGTGCTAGCTGTATGCTTAGGCGCAACAGGCGCCTCTCAAGCTTACGATCGAATCACTGGCCATAACTTTGCTAGTCGTTCTGAAGTCATCGCACAATCAGGGATGGTTGCAACATCACAGCCGTTAGCTACGCAAGTAGGCTTACAAGTATTAAAAGACGGTGGTAATGCCATTGATGCAGCTATTGCGGCAAATGCAGTGCTTGGTCTGGTTGAACCGACTGGGTGTGGAATTGGTGGTGATTTATTTGCCATTGTTTGGGATAACAAAAGCAAGCAACTTTACGGTTTAAATGCCTCTGGTCGTTCACCACAAAGCTTGTCTTTTGATACTTTAAAAGCACAAGGTGACTACATTCCTGCTTATGGGCCATTGCCTGTGTCGGTACCTGGTGCAGTAGATGGTTGGTTTGAGTTACATAAAAAGTTTGGCAAAACACCAATGAAAGCCTTACTCCAACCTGCTATCGACTACGCTGAAAATGGCTTCCCTGTGTCTGAACTGATTGCTTATTACATGCAAAAAAGTGTGGCTGCTCGTGGTAAATATCCAGGCTTTAAAGATGTTTATATGCCTGGTGGGGCAATGCCTGAAAAAGGTGAAATCTTTAAGAACCCTGCCCTTGCAAACACCTATCGCAAAATTGCCAAAGGCGGCCGCGATGCCTTTTACAAAGGCGATATTGCTAAAGAAATTGGTCGCTACATGAAAGAAAACGGCGGCTACTTATCGTATGAAGATTTAGCTGCGCACCATAGTGAATGGGTTAAGCCTGTGAGCGCCGATTATAGAGGATATACGCTTTGGGAATTGCCACCAAATGGCCAAGGTATTGCTGCACAGCAAATTCTGAATATTCTTGAAGGTTACGATATCAAAGCTATGGGCTTTGATAGCCCTGAATACGTACACACCTTTGTTGAAGCGAAAAAACTCGCGTTTGCAGATCGTGCAAAGTATTACGCCGATCCAGCGTTTAACACCATTCCCGTACAAACACTTATTTCGCAGCAATATGCTGACCAAAGACGCAAACTGATAGACCCTAACAAAGCCGCAAAACGCGACCACGCAGGCCCAGTAGAAGGCGATACCATTTATATGACGACCGCCGACAAAGACGGCAACATGGTTTCGCTTATTCAAAGTAATTACCGTGGCATGGGCTCAGGCATGACACCGGCAAAATTAGGCTTTGTATTGCAAAACCGTGGCGAAATGTTCGCCCTTAAAAAAGGCCACATGAATCAATATGAGCCAGGCAAACGACCATTTCATACAATTATTCCTGCGTTTGTCACTAAAGATGGCAAGCCATACATGAGTTATGGCGTGATGGGCGGTGCCACACAACCACAAATGCATGCTCAAATACTTATCAACATGATTGATTTTGGCATGAACCTACAAGAAGCTGGTGATGCACCGCGTATTCTGCACACAGGTTCATCGCAACCAACCGGTGAAATCATGGAAGACGGTGGTTTTGTTAGCTTAGAGTCAGGTTTTTCGATGGAAACCCGCCGCGAGTTAATGAAAAAAGGCCACACCTTACAAGACGCGGTTGGCCCATACGGTGGTTATCAAGCTATATTGAAAGACCCAAAAACCGGCGTTTATTACGGCGCATCAGAAACCCGTAAAGACGGACAGGCCGCGGGGTATTAGGCTCGGGAGCTAACTCCCAACCACATACCCAGCAAAACCAAGCACTTTAAAATACTGTTTTGGGGTGCTGAAGCGGGTTTCATTCATTAACTCTGAAAAACGAATGCGGTCTAATGGGTAAAACTCGTGCTCTAGGTTGTGGCGCATGCGTTCTACGCCGACTTCGGTCAAACCTAACTGCGTACAGAGCTGTAGTTGAGACTCGCGCTCAAAAGCGGTTTCAGGGCGCATTAAATCGGCAATATATAAGTTGCTCGATTTTTTAAGTTTGCTGTGAATCGCTTTTAACAGCGCTTTTTTATCGCCGTTATCTTCAACAAAGTGCATTACCAGTAAACACAGTGCGGCGTCACATTGAGTGTCGATGTTGTTGATATCACCGCAGTGAACTGTCACGCGGTCGCTGATGTTATGCTGGCCAAACTGTTGCTCGGCAATATCAAGCATGTCTTGTGAAATGTCTTGAGCAATAAACTGCCAGCTTGGTTTTAGCGCCGCTAATTCGATGATTTCTTTACCAGTTCCGGCACCAACCACTAAAATGCACGCATCATCGCTCAGCGTGGTTGCTAATTGGGCTGCGGTTGCTTGATGTAATAGCTCATAACCTGGAACTAGGCGCAAAATGCGTTCGTCGTAGTGATTTGCTTCTTCGTGATTAAAAGTTGGCATGCTAATCCTTTAAATAACTGAGATGGTCGAATAACCACCTGGTTTTTTCGCTACATGCACTTGCGTGGCAACGCGTTCGGTCATTTCTGATACGTGCGAAATAACCCCTACTTTGCGGCCTTGTGCTTGTAGTGAATCAAGAGCATCCATCGCGATGCTTAACGTTTCACTGTCCAACGTACCAAACCCTTCGTCGATAAACAAAGAGTTTATTTGTACTTTATTCGACGACAATGAAGCAAGCCCAAGCGCCAGTGCTAACGACACCAAAAATGACTCACCGCCAGATAATGTATTAACAGAGCGCTGCTCATCGGCCATGTCTTTATCGATAATAGCGATATCGAGCGTTTGCCCTATGGCTGTTAATTTGTAGCGTTTATTTAGAGTCTGTAAATGACTATTCGCGTAGTGCAGCAGTATTTTTAAGGTTTGCGTTTGCGCTAAATTACGCATGGTTTTGCCGCTGGCATCCCCCAAGACCTTATTGAGTAAATGCCAGTGCTCATAGCTTTTTTGCTGCTCAACTAATTGCTTTTGTTTATCTTCAAGCGCTTCGCTATTTTGTTGATGGGTTTTAAGCTCCGTTGCAACTTGCAATAATGCGTTATTCGCTTGTACTTGTTGCTCTGTGACTTGATTAAGCTGTAATTGCAGCTCATCTTCACCGAGAGTTGGCTTATCATTTTGATGCTGAGCCAATGCCTGTTGTCGTTGTTTTAAAAGCGCCTCTGCGTCTTTTAAGCTACTTTCGCTGGTGTGATAATCTGCCAGAGTTTGTGTAATTTCAGCGGGGCTTATCGTTAATAACTGACTAACGGCTTGCTCATCCAAGCTTGGGTGCTGCGCTTTAAAATCGTTAAACCACAGACTAAAGCGCTCATTAAGTGCCCCTTGCTCTGCGGCGAGTTCTTTTTCACGCTCGTCAAAATTGGCGATTTGAATGGCTTGTTCGTCACGCGCTTTCACCGCATTACTATGGTTTGTCTGGGCAAGTTGCAGTGCCTGTTGCGCTGAATCTATCGCCTTTTCAAGCTCTGCTATAAACTCATCTACCGATATCGCCGCGTTACTAAATAAGCCCTCGCGCTTTGATTGTATCTGCGTTAATTCGTTTTGGGTTTGGCTTAGTTGCTCGTTGTACTGAGTTAAAGAGGCATGTGCTTCGTTAAGCTGCGGCGTTACATGTGCAAGGTGCTGCTCAATGGCTTTTAAGTTCGTTTTAAGTTCATCCGCCGTTTGAAGCGAAGCTTGATAAGCCTCAACGTGTTCTGCAATGTTCTCTAAAGAAATGTTCTGTGTATTGAGTGCTTGCCACCAAGGTGCACTGGCGAACTGTTGATTTAGTGCGGTATAGAGCTGCTGATGCTCATCATTGAGCTCATTTAAACGAGTTTGCAGATTATTTAGCTGTTGCTGCAATTCATTTAATTGCTGCTCTTTGCTATGTAGCGCTTGCCCTTGTTGATTGTACTCAGCTTGCTTAGCTGCAAGCGTGTTTTGCAGTTGTTGTTGCTGCTCGAGGGTTTTGTAGTATTGCTGTTTTTGCAAGCTTAGCTGTTGCTGACGCTCGTTCAACTGATCTTCGGTTAAATCATTTAGCTCAGTACGATTAGCCGCCATGGTTTCTTTGAGGCTTTGTTGTTGCGCGCTTAGCTCTGAGATTTGCCCAGTTAACGAGCTTATCTGTTGGCTGCATGCCGCCAGCTCATTACTTTTAGCTTGCTGTAATGCGTGTAGAGTATTTAAATGCTGTTTGGCATTAGTTAGCTGGTTGGTAAAGTCGTTAATAAGCTGGCTAAATTGCTCATTAACCATTTCTTCATGTATAAACGGGTGCTCTTTTGAGCCACATACTGCGCACGGCTCCCCTGCTTTTAAAGTGGCACGTAACTGGCTGACCCCTTCACTGGCTCTTAACTGCACTTGCTGTAAGTTTTGCTCACAAAACGAAACCTGCTGCTGTGCTTGCTCTGCACCTTGCTGCGCATCTTTTAATGCTGTTTGTAGTTGCTGCTCAGTTTGGCTTAATGTGTTTAGCTGGGTTTGCCAATTTTTTAATTGCTGATGATTAGTTTGCCATACTTGGCGCTTTTCAATCAGGTGTTTAATCGCCTCAAGCCCCGCATCAATATCCGCCATTGATTGGGTGTTTAAACTCGATTTAAAGGCGGTATCTTGCTTATTTAGGCGCTTAATTTCTTGCTCAAGGGCTTGGTATTGAGTTTTACACTGCTGCGCAGCTGCTTGCTGCTCATCAATTTTAGGTTGAAGAGCTTTTACGTTTTGCTGTGATTGGCTAATTGTGTGCTGTTGCTGACTAAAGCGGCTTAACTCACTTTTAAAGAATGACCAGTCTTTCGCTAATGGTTGCCATTGTGCGTGTGTTTCTAAATAGCCATTGATTTGCGCTTGTTGCTCTAGCTGTTTTTGCTGCTCGGATTTATGGCTATTTAGTGTATTAGTCAGCTCTTGATGATGGTGTTTCGCTTTCTCTGCGTGTACTTTTTGCGCCGCTGCTTGCTGGTTTAAAACCGCAAGTTGCTTATCTAGCTCACGGGCCTGACTGATAATAGGTTGCGCGTCTTTTTGTGCTTGCTTAGATTGGTTTAGTTGTGCGGTTTGCTTTTCAAGGGTTTGCTCAGCGTCTTTGATCAGCGTTTTATGATCAACGTTTAAAAGCTGCTTACGGTTTTTAATTAGTTGCTCATGTTGAACGCTAAGAGTCGACACACGTTCGCGGTTATCTTTTATTTCTAGGCATTGCTGAGCTTGTTTCGCTTCAGTGGCTTTTTCAGCAAGCGCGTGCATTTGTTGCTGTAACTCTTGCTTTGCTTGCTCAGCTTGGTTTAGTTGTTGCTGCTGCTGAGATGCTTGCTTATACCAAGTTTGGTACTGTTCAAATTGTTTTATTTGTTTTTGCAGCTCAGTGAGCTTAGCTTCAAGAGCCGTTTGCTCTGCTTGTTTCGTTTTGACCTGTTCAGGGCTTAAAACCTGATAGTTGCTTAAACTTAGCTTTAACTGCTCTAAAGCTTGCAGCTGTTCACGATGGCGCTCAAAAATTCGCTGACCTATACGGCTGAATTTGTCGGTGCCTGTTAAGCATTCAAGTAGTTGCGCACGCTCATCCCCAGTTGCTTTTAAAAAAGCGGCAAATTCATGCTGTGCAAGCAGTACTGCTCGTGAGAACTGCTCAAAGCTCAAGCCGATAATACGCTCGATTTCTTTACCAGCAGCACTCCTATCAGCAATTAGGGTTTCATCAGGTAATGAGTAGAGGCTATGTTGTGCGGGTTGTAATTTGCCATCGGCTTTATTACGCGCTCGGCTAAAGCTTAATCTTGCGCGATATGATTGTTTGTCTTGGCCAATAAAGTCGACTTCGGCAAAGCCCTGCCCTGCCCCGCGGCGTAATAAGTTTCGCGAGTCATTGAGTTTGATATTGTCGCCGTTAAAGTCAATTTTATTGCCAGTATCGCCGCGTAATCTTGCTGTTTTGTTATAAAGCGCTAAGCAAATGGCATCGAGTAATGTGCTTTTACCCGCCCCGGTATCACCCGTGATGGCAAACAACCCCGCTTCTTTTAAAGGCGAAGCGCTAAAGTCGACTTCGGCGTCTAAGATAGAGGCTAGTTGATGAACACGAATCGCTAAAATTTTCATAGTAGATCCTCCGCATTCAATTCATCGATTACTTGGCTTAATAAGCTTTCTAGCTCTTTTGGTACAGCCTGCCCTGCCATATCTTTATTATTTGCGAATGCCTGCTCTAAAAGTGAGTGTGGGTTCAGCGCTTCAATTTGTGAGACATCTTCAAATAGGGTTTGTTCATCGTCTTGCTGGCTGCTCTGTTGACGAACCCTTTCAATGCCACAGAACTTAACTTGCTTACCTTCAAGGGCTTGTTCTATTTGTTCTCTGAAAGTGGTGTCAGTGTCATGGGCGCTCAATTTAACCCGCAGGTATGGCGCTAAATCTTCATCTGTTAAATCGAGTTGTTTTATAAGCTCACATAGTTCGTTTAGTGGCACACAGTCTTTTTCTGGCAGCAACATGACTTTACAAAAGCTAGGAATGTAAAGGGGGTTTACAGTAGTACCTGAGTCACTAAGCTCAACTATCACAACTTGATGCTGATAGCGTCTTTCAGAAAATGACATCGGCATTGGCGTGCCACTGTAGCGAATGGTGTCTTTCTTGGCGACGGTTTGAGCTTTATGTAGATGCCCTAGCGCGACATAATCAGGTTGATCTGTAAATATGCTAGCCGATATTGCATCTTCGCCACCAATAACCAAGTTACGTTCAGAATCTGATGAGATGTCTCCGCCTTTTGCATGTAAGTGGCCCATCGCAATTAATGGCGCATTTGGTAATTCACTTGCGGCTTGTAATGCATCTTTATAAGCAAGGGCAACGGCTTGGTTATAACTTAACGGCTGCTCTTGTTGGCGGTTATAGCTGCTTAAATCACTGCTACGTAAAAATGGCATGGCAACAACATTCGCATCGCCGTTTTTTGTGCTGATTGGCAGTACTACTTCATGAGGGGCGTTACTATCAAAGCGGCCAACAACATGCGTATCAAATTGAGCTAATAAAGGTTTTGCAGCCATTATTCGATTTGCTGAGTCGTGGTTACCAGCAATAATGACTATGTGTAAGTCAGGGCAATGCTGCTTGGTGGTTTTAATAAATTGGTAGAGTTGGTTTTCTGCGCTGGCAGGTGGTGTTGCCGTATGATAAATGTCACCCGCAACTAGCAGTAAGTCGATCTGTTCTGAAACAAGCGTATCGGTTAACCAAGCTAAAAACGCTTGATGTTCATCGAATCGGGAGTGCTCGTAGAATTGTTGGCCTAAATGCCAATCAGATGTATGAAGGACTTTCATTTAACGCTCTTATTATTTATTAAGAGCGTCAATATACCTAAGCTGAGCCAAGATGCCCAGCCTGGCTTGCTAACTTAAGCTATACCAGGCAAATACAACCATAGGTAACGCCAGTAGAGCCATAATTAATGGTACTTTAAGCGCTTTAGTTTGCTTTGCTTGTAATATTTTAAGTGCATTACTTTCATTACAAGCTGCTACTTTATCAATATAAAAATACCCTGAATCTAGGTACTGTTTACAATTTTGTTCGTCCGCTGGAATTGCAATTAGTTCTTGTTGTTTTTTTAGGATATAAAAATCCATACGCTCACCGAATTCTATGCTGATTACCAAAACATTTTGAGGCGCAATTACGAACTACGCAGACCCCAAAATCAAAAAAGTGGGCGATTTTAAATATAAATGGCAGTAAATTTCAATAGAAAATGCCATAAAATTTAATTTATTGCGAAAATAAATATAACAAAGGATAAAATTATGAAGGCAGTTGGGTAAATCAGCCATTTTTTTGGCCTTTTTATCACCGGGTTTGTGCGCGATAATGCATCTGACTCATCACAGGCGGCAATCACTTCTACAAATTCAAAACCACGATTTTCGTACTCGTTAAGAATTGCTTCTTGAGCTGGAATGGCTGCTAAACGAGAGTCTTTCTTTACTATATAAAACTTCATCTAATCACCCTTCATTTTTAAGCTTATGTGCAAAATTTGACGGTATCTTTATTACACTTCAGTCACACTATTTTATGCATTTAACAGACCATTTAATCTTTCTTTAGATAGTTAAACTAGTTAAACAAAAACCTTTATATTTAACATTAATACTTTGGCATGAATTTGTGCTGAACTAAAATTGAGCAAGTGTAATGTAAACCCCCTTTACACTTGTACTTAAAAGGCTATTTGGCAGGACAAAAATAAATAGTTTTAAAAGTATGAATACTACCTGAAAAATACCGCACTTTATCGTTATTTTATTGCAACTTTGTTAGCAGTTTGAGAAGGTACGCTCACGCAAAATTTACAGGATTAACAATGAAAAAAGCAGTTTTAACGCTGAGTGCTTTGGTATTGCCTTTAGCTGTATCGTCTACGGTTATGGCATCATCAGTTGAGCAAACAAAAGGTTCATTTGTTGACAAGTTTCGTCAACTGGATGAAGCACTCCCAACTCCCAATGTTTATCGTAGTGCCGCTGGAGCACCTGCAGAAAATTACTGGCAGCAACAAGTTAACTACGACATCGACGTAAAGCTTGATGAGAAAAAACGTCGTTTAACGGCAAGTCAGAAAATTGAGTACAAAAATAATTCACCTCATACATTAAAGTATCTTTGGTTACAGTTAGACCAAAATATCTTTAAATCTGACTCAATTGCAGAAATGACATCAACCTTCAATGGTAAAACACTGCAAGGTGACCCTCAGCCAAAAGCGACAAAACTGAGCTTAGGTCAGTTACGTCGTCAGCAGTTTATGGCTGACAATGAGCTGGGCTATCAAATCGCCAATGTTAAAGACGAAGACGGAAAAGAGCTTAAAGTAACTGTGGTTGATACCTTAATGCGTATTGATCTAAATGAGCCACTTAAACCGGGTAAAGACGTTGAGTTCAGCATGGACTTCGCCTTTAACATTGTTGAAGAAGATGCCGTGGGTGCTCGTTCGGGTTATGAGCACTTTGAAGAAGATGGTAACGATATCTTTTTGCTAGCACAGTGGTTCCCGCGTCTTGCTGCATACACAGACTACGAAGCATGGACAAACAAAGCATTCTTAGGAAGTGGTGAGTTTACGCTTGAATTTGGTAACTACGATGTAGAGATCACCGTGCCAGCTGATCACATTGTATCGGCAACCGGTAAACTTGATAATGCTCGTAATGTACTGACTAGCACGCAGCGTAAACGTTTAGAAGAAGCTGAAAACGCTAAACGACCTGTTTTCATCGTGACTGAAGAAGAAGCGCTAGAAAACGAAAAAGAAGGCACTGATAAAACGAAAACATGGCATTTCAAAGCTGAAAATGTTCGTGACTTTGCATGGGCTTCTTCACGTAAATTTATGTGGGATGCTAAAGGCTATCATCAAGGTGGTAACGATCAGCCGTTAGTGATGGCGATGTCTTTCTACCCGAAAGAAGGTGGCGACCTTTGGAAGAAGTATTCAACTGAAGCTGTCGTTCATACAATGGAAGTGTATTCGCGCTTCTCATTTGATTACCCTTACCCTGTTGCTCAGTCTGTAAATGGCCCTGTAGGTGGTATGGAGTACCCAATGATCACCTTTAATGGACCGCGAACTGACCTACAAGACGATGGTACTCGTACATACTCACAAGCTGAAAAGCGCTTCTTAATTGGCGTTGTAATCCACGAAGTTGGTCATATTTACTTCCCTATGGTCGTTAACTCTGATGAACGTCAGTGGACGTGGATGGATGAAGGTTTAAATAGTTTCTTAGATGGAGTTGCAGGTCGTGAATGGGACCACACAATTCCGTGGGGAGTTGAGCCTCGCGATATCGTTGAGTATATGAAGTCAGAAAACCAAGTACCAGTGATGACTCAGTCAGACAGCGTATTGCGTTTAGGCCCAAATGCTTACACTAAGCCTGCGGCGGCACTTAACATTTTACGTGAAGTGATCCTTGGCCGTGAGTTATTCGACTTTGCATTTAAAGAATATGCACAGCGTTGGAAGTACAAACGCCCTACTCCGGCTGATTTTTTCCGTACTATGGAAGAAGCGTCTGGTGTTGATTTAGATTGGTTCTGGCGTGGCTGGTTCTACACTACAGATCACGTTGATATCTCGCTAGATAAAGTTTACCAACTACGTCTAGATACGAAAAACCCAGATATCGACTTTAATCGTTTACGCGATATCGAAGCTGATAAGCCAATGCCGTTATTCGTAAAACGTAATAAAGAAGAAGGTAAAAAACTGTGGGTTGAAGAAAACCCAGATGTAACTGACTTCTATGACGAAAATGACCGCTTCACGGTAACTAATAAAGAGCGTAACGCGTATAACAAATTCCTAAAAGGCTTAGAACCTTGGGAACGTAAAACGTTTGAGCGTGCAATCAAAGAAGATAAAAACTACTACGTACTTGAGTTCTCAAACTTAGGTGGTTTAGTAATGCCTATCTTATTAGAGCTTACTTATGAAGATGGTACGAAAGAAGAGCAGTACATTCCTGCTGAAATCTGGCGTCGTAATCACAAGCATGTTCAAAAGCTCATTGTCACTGACAAGGGTAAAAATCTAGTGTCTGTTACAGTTGACCCGCGTTGGGAAACTGCGGATGTTGATGTAGAAAACAATAACTATCCGCGTCGTATTATTCCATCACGTATTGAAGTGTACAAACGTGAGAAGAGTAAAGCGAAAGTTAGCCGCGATATCATGCAAGATATTAAAACTGAGCTGAAAAAAGACGACGAAAAAGATGCTGAGGAGCAACAATAATGCGCTTTGCAGCCATTATTTTTGCTTTATTACTGAGTGCGCCAACTATGGCGCACCAGTTAAAAGCGTCTGTAACAACGGTACTTTTTAATAAACGCACTAATAATATTGAGCTAATGCATCGCTTTTATTTACACGATACTGAGCATGCGGTAGAGCACTTATTTGACGGTCATGCTGATATTTTAAGTAATAAAGACGACCAAAAGCGTTTTGCTGATTATGTTGAGTCACATATTGCCCTACAAACTTTAGATGGTAAGCCGCTTGAGCTTAAAGATGTGGGTGCGCAAGTTGATGGTAAATTCTTTTGGGTTTATCAAGAAGTAACGATCCCTGAGGGAATTCATGGTATTCGAATGAGCAACGGAGCATTACGTGACCTGTGGCCAGCACAAGTTAATATGGTAAACATTGAAGGCAAAGGTAAAGTTAAAACTCTTACGTTTAGTCAAGATGACACTTGGCTTGAGGCAAGGTTTGAGCCTGTTGAACCATAATTTTCTTATACTAAAGGATTAAAAAACTTACTTTTTTAATCCTTTGATCCTTTAATTAACTGATTTCGTAAACTATCTTATTAATGGGCACCAAAACTTTCCCAATTCTCATATACAGGGATTTATATGACTATCCATGACAACAATATACGCGGTGTAATCTTCGACTTAGATGGTACCTTGGTTTCTTCTGAACTTGATTTTTCATTAATCAAAGCACAGGTTGGTTGTCCTGTAGAAAAAGACTTACTCGCTTATATCGCTTCTTTACCTTCACCTTATATGCGTGAAGAAGCGATGAACATAGTACATCAGCATGAATTGTTAGATGCCCAGCACTCACATTTACTTCCTGGTGTTGCAGATGCCATCACACGGTTAAAAGAAAACAATATCCCAATGGCAATTGTTACTCGAAACTATGACCGTGCTGCTGCCATTAAATTAAAGAATAACCCTTTACCTATAGAAACAGTGTTAACTCGCTCTGATGCGCCTGCTAAGCCTGATCCAAGCGCCTTGAATGCTATTGCGACATTATGGGAGCTTGATCAGTCTGAGCTACTTTATGTTGGTGATTACTTATTTGATATTCAAGCTGCCCATAATGCAAATATGCGCGCTTGTTTGTACGCTCCGGATGAAATTCCTGAATACGCAAATCAGGCTGATTACGTACTGCATCATTTTTCAGACTTACCTAAATTGGTTGGGTCATTTCAAGAAAATAAGATGTTATGTTAAATAGACTTGTTTTTTATTTTTCCTGAGATTTATTGTTAGTTTTTTATTTTTCAAAATGCCCTAGTACTAGCCCAAGCGTTCATGAGTTGCTAAAATATCGGCAATTATCAAATGTATTCATAGAGGCATAAGATGGGCAGAGCATTTGAAGTCCGCAAAAACGCCATGGCTAAAACAGCCAATGCAAAAACTAAAGTAAATTCTAAGTACGGTAAAGAAATCTACGTTGTTGCTAAAAATGGCGAACCTGATCCAGAAGTTAACCAAGCGCTAAAGCGTATTATTGAGCGTGCGAAACGAGACCAAGTACCAGCACACGTAATCGATAACGCAATTAAAAAAGCGGCCGGTGGGGCAGGGGAAGACTATTCTCCAGCACGTTATGAAGGCTACGGCCCTGGTAACTGTATGGTTATTGTTGACTGTTTAACTGATAACCCTAACCGTACTATCAAAGATGTACGTTTACCGTTCACTAAAACAGATTCAAAAATTGGTACACCGGGTTGTGTAGCGCATATGTTCGACCACTTAGCTGTTTTAGGCTTTGCCGGTGATGACGACGAAGTGGTACTAGAAGCGCTAATGATGGCTGATGTAGACGTAACAGATGTAGAAGTAGAAGATGGCAAAGTGTCAGTATTCGCTCCTCACACAGAGTACTACAAAGCAAAAACAGCCCTTGAAGAAGCATTTGAAGGTATTAACTTTGAAGTAGACGAGATCACGTTTGTTCCACAAGTTCATACAGACATCACAGATCCAGATGATATCGCAAACTTTGAAAAGTTTATTTCTATGCTTGATGACTGTGATGACGTGCAAAACGTTTATCACAATGCGATTGTCAAAAACTAATTTTTAAAAAATTAGTACGTATTAGTATGTAAAAAGGGGCATTTGGTAACAAATGCCCCTTTTTTAATAGATTTTTATTATGCCATGAATGATGAGTATTCACTGTCGTTATGAGTTCAATTGATATTAGTCAAAAAAAAGCAGCCCTTAGGCTGCTATGAACGACACATGAAACTCGAAGGAGAGTTGTGTAGTGGCTAATTTAACGACTTATATTTTATACGGAACGCATGCAATAATGGTTCAGTATATCCACTAGGTTGTTTAACTCCCTCTAAAACAAGGGCTAACGCTGCTTGATAAGCAACGCTTTGCGCTAAGGTTTCGGCTGAATCAGCCATATTTTTGTAAGCAGGATCACCTTCATTTTGGCCATCAACGACTTTCGCCATGCGTGCCATGGTTTTTCTAATTTGCTCTTCAGAACAAACACCATGATACAGCCAGTTGGCCATGTGTTGGCTTGAAATACGCAGTGTGGCACGGTCTTCCATTAAGCCAACATGGTTGATGTCAGGTACTTTTGAGCAGCCAATACCTTGGTCAATCCAACGCACAACATAACCTAAAATACCCTGTGCATTGTTATCAAGTTCGGCTTGAATATCTTCTTTGCTTAAGCTGCTGGCATCTTTCATAAGCGGTGGAGTGAGTAAGCTGGTAAGGCTTGCTTCTTTACGGTCCATAAGCGCTTTTTGACAAGCAAATACATCAATATCGTGATAATGCATTGCATGCAGCGTTGCAGCAGTAGGAGAGGGTACCCACGCGGTATTTGCACCACTTTTCGGGTGACCACTTTTTTGTTCCATCATTAACGCCATTTTATCTGGCATTGGCCACATACCTTTACCAATTTGTGCTTTACCACTGAGGCCTGTAGCTAAGCCAATATCAACGTTGCGGTCTTCGTATGCGCTGATCCAAGGCTCAAGTTTAATAGCGCCTTTTGGCAATACTACACCAGCTTGCATTGAAGTATGAATTTCGTCACCAGTACGGTCTAAGAAACCGGTATTGATGAATACAACACGGTTTTTAGCCTCGAAAATACAGGCTTTTAAGTTAGCTGAAGTGCGGCGTTCTTCATCCATAATACCCATTTTAATGGTGTTTGCAGGCAAGCCTAGCAGCTGCTCAACGCGGGTAAATAGGGTATTAGTGAATGCCACTTCTTCCGGGCCATGCATTTTTGGTTTAACAATGTTAATGCTATTAGCCGTTGAATTTTTAAGGGTGCTTGTGCCTTTTAAATCATGAAGCGCTGCGGTGCTGGTGATAATGGCATCCATAATGCCTTCAAACACGTCATTGCCTTCACTATCTTGGATAGCTGGATTTGTCATTAAATGGCCAACGTTACGCACAAACATCATGCTACGGCCTTTAAGCGTGATTGTTTCGCCATTTACACCTTGATATTGGCGGTCTTGTGCTAAACGGCGCTCAATGGTTTTGCCATCTTTGTTAAATGCTTCTACTAGGTTTCCTTGCATTAAACCAAGCCAGTTTTGATAGACGTTTACTTTGTCTTCGGCATCAACGGCAGCAACGGAATCTTCACAGTCCATAATCGTTGTGAGGGCTGCTTCAAGTAGTACATCTTTTAGGCCTGCTTTATCTGCTTGGCCTATTGGATGATGATGGTCGATTTGCAGTTCTATATGTAAGCCATTATTTTTCAATAAGATAGAGCTAGGATTTTGCGCTTCACCTTGGTAGCCAATAAGTTGTTCAGGGTTAGCTAGGCGAACCTGACTGCTGTCACGTAATGTGATTAAAAGCTCATTATTTACCACTGCATAGCTGGTGCTTTCGATGTGTGAACCATTTGCTAAAGGTAATGCTTTATCGAGGAACTGGCGGGCATAAGCCATTACTTTAAAACCGCGTACTGGGTTGTATGTAGAGCCTTTTTCGGCGCCGTCATCTTCACTTAAAACATCAGTGCCGTACAGCGCATCATACAACGAGCCCCAGCGAGCATTCGCTGCATTTAAGGCAAAGCGTGCATTGCTCACTGGCACAACAAGCTGCGGCCCCGCGGTGCTGGCGATTTCAGGCTCAACCTGCTCGGTTTCGATGCTGAAACTAGCTGGCTCAGGAACGAGGTAGCCAATCTCTTCAAGGAATGCTTGATAATTCGCTGCATCCCATACAGGGTGCTGCTTGTGATAGTCATCAATCTTAGCTTGCAGTTGTTCGCGTTTTTCTAAAAGCGCACGATTGATAGGTGTTAGTTCGTTGACGATATCAGCAAAACCTTGCCAAAAAGTATCTGTGCTAATGCCTGTTCCTGGTAGAAGTTGCTGTTCAACAAACTGTGCAAGTTGTTGATCAACGCTTAAACCGTTAAGTGAGAGAGTGGTCATAATAATGTCCTTTAAACGAGCGTAATTTGATCATTCATGGTTCAACCATATCGTAAAAAAGGCTAATAAGCAGGCTATTTGCCATTCACTAAAAATATAGTGGTAATAACAACTATAAATTTACTAAATCCAAAAAATCCGCCTAATGTTGAATTAAGCGCTACGAAGCAAACGCCAGTAGCCACTCTCACTAACAAAAAATAGATAACCCGTTCGAAGGACTTTTATTATGACAACATATCAACGCGAAACCGATAACCTAGCTACTTTATGTCAAACACAAGGCAAAACGTGGCAGTCAATCAACCCTGAATACGCAAGCCGTATGCGCTTACAAAACCGTTTTCGTACGGGTCTAGACATTGCTCAATACACTGCAGATATTATGCGTGCAGACATGGCAGCCTACGATGCTGACCACAGCCAATACACACAATCATTAGGTTGTTGGCATGGTTTCACTGCACAGCAAATGATGATGGCAATTAAACGTCATAACAAAACAACTAAACGTAGCTATGTATACCTAAGTGGCTGGATGGTTGCGGCACTTCGCTCTGAGTTTGGTCCATTACCTGACCAAAGTATGCATGAAAAAACGTCTGTTCCAGCGCTAATCGAAGAAATCTATACATTCTTAAAGCAAGCAGATGCACGTGAGCTTGACCACCTTTATAAAGACCTAGACCAAGCGAAAGCAAACGGCGGTGACGTTCAAGCTGTGCTAGATAAAATTGATAACTTCGAAAGCCATGTTGTGCCAATTATTGCTGATATCGATGCGGGTTTCGGTAACGAAGAAGCAACTTACCTACTGGCTAAAAAGATGATTGAAGCGGGTGCATGTGCTATCCAAATCGAGAACCAAGTATCTGACGCAAAACAATGTGGTCACCAAGCAGGTAAAGTAACTGTACCGCATGAAGATTTCTTAGCAAAAATTAACGCTGTTCGTTACGCATTCTTAGAACTGGGTATTGATAACGGTATTATCGTTGCTCGTACTGACTCATTAGGTGCAAGCCTTACTCAAAAAGTGCCTGTATCTAAAACACCTGGCGACCTTGCTAGCCAATACACGTCGTTCCTTGAAACAACACCAGTAAACAGTGTTGATGACTTAAACGAGGGCGACACAGCAATGAAGCTTAATGGCCAGCTTTGCAAACCAACACGTTTAGATAATGGTTTATACCAGTTCCGTGAAGGCACAGAGAAAGACCGCGTAGTTCTAGACTGTGTAACTAGCTTACAATCAGGCGCTGACTTACTGTGGATTGAAACAGAAAAACCAAACGTTAAACAAATCGCTGAGCTTGTTAACCGCGTTAAAGAGCAAGTACCTAATGCTAAGCTGGTATACAACAACTCTCCGTCGTTCAACTGGACACTTAAATTCCGTGAGCAAGTATATGCTGAGTGGCAAGAGCAAGGTAAAGACTTATCAGCTTACCCAAGCATCGATGACAATAAGGCATTAATGGCACCAGAAATGGATGACACAGAGCTTGCAGCGGCAGCAGACGTACTTGTGCAAAACTTCCAAAAAGATGGTGCACGTGAAGCGGGTATTTTCCACCACTTAATCACGCTACCAACTTACCATACAGCGGCGCTAAGCACTGATATTCTATCAGAAGGCTATTTCGGCGACCTAGGCATGCTAGCGTATGTTCGCGACGTACAACGTCAAGAAATTCGCCGTGAGCAAGCATCAGTGAAACACCAAGACCTAGCAGGTTCTAACATTGGTGATACTCATAAAGAGTACTTCTCTGGTGAAAATGCGCTTAAAGCCGGTGGTGAAGCAAATACTATGAACCAGTTCTAACCAAGTTGTAAAATGTAATATTGCTTTATAGCTATTCAATAATGTTGTTAGGGGCCTTCGGGCCCTTTTTCACATTTTAGCTATCAGCTTTCAGCCGTCAGCCATCAGACTCGCATCTCTCACCTTGCACCTCGCATCTCGAACCTCGCATCTCGGATCACTCTTTAACTAAGTCTTGGATCAGCCATTTACTAGCTTTATAAAAATACAGATCACGCATTTACCAGCTTAAAAATTTTAGATCAGGATTTAACTAGCTCCGCCTTATAAGCCTTAATTTAGGGGGTGTTGCCTTATTACTGCCTCTAGAATCGCTAAAATTGGCTCATATAAACGGCAATATACTGCTGTTTTGTAAACTCTATCGATTTATAAACCGAATTTTTATCAACTCACGTCATTGATAAACCGATTTTTTACCAACTCAATATCCTCATAAACCAAAATTTTACTAACTGAAGCTAGGTTTTTAGCGGCACAAACCGATTTTTTACTAACTCAAGTTACTGATTTTGTCTATAAACCGATTTTTTACCAACTGCTTTTGGATTAATGTCCGATATTTAAAAAAGGTATGTAAGGAGTTACTCACATTTTGACTGTAAAGGGGGTTTACAAGGGGAAGCTGGAAAGGAGAAAGTTAGCAAGTAGCAGCGGGGTTGCCCCGCGTTATAGTTTTATTAGATAATGTTTCGGAAATGGCGCGATATAAAATCGCGCCTACAATGCTTTGCTAACTTGCAACTACTTACTATGTTTATCAAACCACCATTGAATATACGCGACTTTACTCATCAGGTTTGATGGGCGAGCGGTAATACCATGTGATGCATTAGGAATACGCACCATGGCGGTATCAACACCTTGTAGCTTTAACGCTTGGTAAAACTGCTCGGTTTCAGAAATCGGCGTGCGATAGTCTGATTCACCGGTTAACAGCATGGTTGGTGTTTTTACATTGCCCACATAGCTAATAGGTGAGCGCTTCATGTAGTGCTCAATATTGTCCCATGGCTTACCAGGGAACCAATAATCAGCAAAGAAAGGGTAGAAATCAGCAGTTAGTACAAAGCTGATCCAATTGATAACAGGTTTAGCAACAACAGCTGCTGCAAAGCGGTCTGTATGACCCACAATCCAAGCTGTTAATACCCCGCCACCTGAACCGCCGGTAACAAACAGTTTGCTTTCATCAATAAAGCCCTTAGCGATGACAGCATCTACACCTGTCATCAAGTCATCAAAGTCATTACTTGGGTAGTTATGATGAATTGTTTGCGCAAACTCTTTACCGTATGAGTCACTGCCGCGTGGGTTCATATAAAGTACAACATTACCTTTGGCTGCGTATAATTGCACTTCAGGGCTGAAATGAGGGCCATAGTTTGCAACTGGACCACCGTGGATCTCTAAAACAAGAGGGTACTTTTTGTTTTTGTCAAAGCCCGGTGGGTATGCAATCCACCCCTGGATTGCTAAGCCGTCATGGCTTGATTTAACCCAAATCTCTTCAACTTTGGCAAGCTCTTTGTCGCCCAGCGCATCTTCATTTAATTGCGTTAAACGAGCCGTTTTACCACGCTTAATTAATGCTACATCAGCTGGGCGCTGGGTATCAGCGAGTGTGAATGCAACTTCACCATCTTCACTGACATCAAAGTCACCACCTGAATACGGGCGACCAAAGGCGACACTACCAATTTTGTCGGTAATTACTTTATGTTTACCACTACGCGGTTGGTAAGCTAGATGTGTTTTACCTTCGCTATCGTAGCTAAAATAAAGACCACTGCCGCTATCATCCCATTTTATATCTTCGACACTACGATCTAAATCTGCTGTGAGTACCGAGGTTTTTCCTGATTTCAAATCTAGTAAATAAATGTCGTTGTTTTCATAGTTAGTTTTTTTGTCATCATAGCCTGTATAAGCAAGATAACGACCATTAGGTGACACTTTTGGGCGTGAATCAGGTCCAACACGGTCAGTGATTTGTGTGATCGATAAATCACTTAAACTTAGTTTATAAACTTCTGAATTTGTTGGTTTCAGTTCATTATCTGTATGGCGATTAGCAGAAAAATAAAATGCATCACCTTTTTTGTTAAAGCTAATAGCTCCGCCGTGATCAAAATCACCAGAGCTCAATTGACGTGCATTGCCGCCCGTTGCACTGATAATAAAAAAGTGACGATAACCTTTTTCTGAGTAACCACCGCCATCAGCACGATAATAGGTATCGTCAATATATTTAGCTGGCTCTGCCCACTTAGCGCCTTCAGGCTTACCCGGTAAAGACACAGGGCTTGCTGATTTTGCTGGCACAAACTGGCTAAACACCAATTGTTTGCCATCTGGCGTCCAAGTTAATCCGCCGGGGCTTTGCGTTAGGTTACTAATTTTTGCTACGTTACCGGTTTTTAACCATTTCACATAGATTTGGCTACTACCATCACGGGTAGAAATAAACGCTAAACGTGTTTCATCTGGTGACAGCACCGGTGAGTAATCCATATGCACGCCAGACGTTAGCGGCAGCATGGTTTTACCATCTGGGTTTACTGACCAAATATTACTGACTTTACGGTCGCTTTTGATATCCATGCGATTACGCACAAAGTAAATTGTATCGCCATTTTTTGTCATTTCTATTTGGTTGGCGTATTCAAGATCAAAAACATTTTCAAGCCCAAAGGTATTACTAGCTTCGGCGTGGCCGTAAAAGCTAGCAGCTGCAAGCAGTGCTAAAGACGTTTTAAACTTCATTTTATTTCCTTGTTAGTGAGCAGTGTTTAATCTGTTATAAAGTAACAACCATCAGAAATATAGTCCATTGCGATGAATGGAGAAATCAATAGACAGATGGTCATTTCCCTTTTATGTTGAGTACAGACACTTTTAAACGTAAGGAGCACACAATGATAGGTTACATCATGTTAGGCACAAACAACCTAGCTAAAGCAGTAAAGTATTACGATGAATTGTTCGCCACTCTAAACGCCGAGCGCTTTTTAGAAACTGACCGCTTTGTCGCATGGAGTACAGGCCAAGATAAGCCCGGTTTTGCGGTTACCAAACCTTATAACGATGAAAAAGCCACTGTAGGTAACGGCACCATGATTGCTCTAGCTGTTGAAACCCCAGCCCAAGTAGATGCCTTTTATAAGAAGGCCATAGAATTAGGTGGCACAGACGAAGGCGCCCCCGGCCCACGCGAAATGCCCGGCTTTTATGCGGGGTACTTCAGAGACCTAGACGGTAACAAACTTAATGTGTTTTGTTTTACGCATGGATGAGGGAAGTTAGCTGTCAGCTATCAGGTTGAAATTCAAAAGGGGTAGCAAGGGGAAAGTTAGAAAGAGTAAAGTTAGAAAGAGTAAAGTTAGAAGTAGCAGCGGGTTTACCCCGCGTAATGGTTTTTATATATGACGCGGCATAAAGTCGCTGCTACAGGTTAGTGTGAAGCTAGTTTATATTTCGGATATGGCGCGATACAAAAGCGCGCCTAAACTAGCTAGTACCTCCTACCTCGTTTCTCGAAACTGAAAAACACTCACCACTCCAAAGTTGTATTTATTTTAGGAAATAGTTGCCTTTTTCACTATTTATTGGTGGAAATATCAACTATGCTTTTGCGTGAATACTTCATTATATTGATTTATATGAGGTTATATTGTTGGTTCGATAATTGCTCCAGTATTTTTACAAACACTTTTAAAGGAAATAAAAATGAAAAATACGCTAACGATTACCCTTCTTGCTGTACTGCTTTTGGTTTTGTATTCACAGTTCACAGAAATAGCCTATAAATTTGGTTTTGCTGAGCTCAAACTTAATGCGGTTTTAGAAAACAGTGAACATATGAAAGTAAAATGTGATGTTTATTCGCTTGGCTTTTTTGATGAAATAAAACTGCAAAATAAATTTCAAAAATGCATCAATGATTATGAAGCTGAAGGCTACGAAATCGTTAGCAGAACAGACCAGTAATAGTTTTGAGTAGGCGCCATGCATGGCGCGCCGCTGCATCGCACAACTGCCAGCGCTTCGCGCGAAATAAATTTCACGCCTACAAAAACTGATGGCTGACGGCTGAAAGCTGATGGCTAGTTCCCCTACCAACTTCCGCTTATTTTCATTACACTGCTCCAATATAAAATAATTATAAAAATTGAGAATGATCATGACGTCGAAACTTTTTAAACCTCTTGCTTGTGTATTTGCACTGAGCCTTTTGGGCTGTGGTGGAGGTGAGGTGTTTACTTCCCCTGCTAGTAGTGAATTTGCCCATGGCAATGAGCTACTAAGTGCCACGGCGCTAACCGAGGATGCGAGTCACGCGTTAGTGGCAAGCCAATCTGAGGTGTGCGTTTGGGATAATCAGTTAAAAGCGCGTCTATATGATTGTATAACAGGGCAGGGCGCTGAACATGTTGAGCTGGCAGGCTTTAGCGCTAACAAATCTCTCTTTTTCATTTCAAATCGATTATCGGTGACTTTATACGATACTCGCACAGGGCGTAGTATTGGCACTTGGCTCACTGGACAAGAAATCGCTAGAGACATCGCTATTTCAGCCGTAGGCGATACGTTGGTTATCGCTTATCGTAGCGGCAAGGCTGAGGTGATAAATACCCGCACAGGTGATACTAAGCGTTTTGATATTCATCGTTTAGATATTAATAGCGTGGCGTTATCGGCCGATGGTCAGTGGGCGTTTACCGGCTCAAGCGACAAGTACGTTAAGCTTTGGTCAACGAACGATGGCAGCACTCGCTTTGAAGAGCGTTTAGCGACTAGAGTGAATCACGTTACGTTAAATAAAACAGCGAGCTTGGGCTTTGCAATTGACTCGGTTGATGATCGTGTATTTTTTGATTTAGCCAATAAAAAAGAGCTATCTGAAGTGTCTTCATACTCTAACTTTATTGAATTCACTGCATCGCAATTTATTAATCAAGATAAATGGCTATTAACGGGCTCACCAAAAATGAAGATGCGTTTATATCGCGTTGCAGATGGTGAACTCATTGCTGAATACGAAGCTAAACAACAGCGCCAACGTACGTCAGTACTAAGTGTGGCTTACGATGGTAAGCAGCTATATTCAGAAACCAGTGACGGCCTATTGCAAGCTTGGCCTTATAAACCAAATAAAAGCTAAAACAAAAACGCCTACTTTATGTAGGCGTTTGTTTTAAATTACGATTAAATTAGTAATCAAACTTATGCTTAGAAAACAGGCTTTGTACTTGTTGCCAAACTGCACCAGGTTTACCATCGCCAACTAACTTACCATTTACTTTTACGACTGGGCCAACTTCTTTAGTGGCGCTGGTGATCCATACTTCGTCGGCATCAAGTAACTCATCTTTACTAACAATGCGCTCTTGCACTTTAAAGTCACTGTGGCTGTGTAGAATGTTGATTATTAACCAGCGGGTTATTCCCGGTAAAATTTGGTTATCAAGAGGTGGAGTACTGATCACGCCATCTTTTACGATAAACACATTACTTGAACTTGCTTCGGTAATTTCTTCTAAGCGATTAAATAGAATGGTTTCTTTGTTACCCGCTGCTGCACCATGTTGGTAATGGATCACGTTGCCAAGCAGTGCCGTTGATTTAATATGGCAACGTTGCCAGCGACGGTCTTGTTCAAGCGATACAGTGTAAGTTGTTGCGCTATCTATGTCGCTTTTTGGCTCTGCCGGAATTTCAAAAGCAAACGCAAATACGGTTGGGGTAATATTCGTTGGGTAGCCGTGGGCACGTTTAGTGTCGGCGCCGCGACTAACGTGTAAATAAATCCCTAGGTTATCACCTTGGTTTTTCTCGCATAAATCATTACAGATTTTACGCCACGTATCGGCAGTGTAATCGAGCTTAATTTCAAGCTCATTTAAACCGTTATTCATACGTTCAATATGTGCACCAAAACCAAGCATTTTGCCGTGGTATGATGGGATCACTTCATAGATACCATCGCCAAATAAGAAACCGCGATCCATTGGTGAAATCTTTGCTTCATCAGCGCCAAGGTACTCACCGTTTAGGTATACCGTCCCCATTGTTAAACCTCATTCTCTGTCGTAAAGCCGCCAAGTTGGCGAAGCCGAGTTATTAATTGTTGGCCATGCATCGCGTGCAAGCCGTCTTCGGTGAGCTCATTTTTATGGGTGACGCCATCGACACTACCGCGCTCACTTAGGTAATTTAAAATGTTGAGTGGCTCAATATCAGCCAACAAATCTGTGTGATGCCAGCGACTTAAAAAAGCAATTAGCCCGTATGCCGCCCAGTTAGATACATCAGCAAGTAAAAGCTCATCGCAAGGGGTTATACAAGGAGTAATGTTAAGTGCTTGCATATGCTGTGCAAGGTTACCCATGCCTATTTCGTTACCGCCATCACCAATCGCTATGGTGGGGCAAGGTGCTTCTGTTATAAAAAAATCAAAGCAGCCGCAATGCTCAGAAATATCAATACCGCGCATATTGTAATAACGCTGATGTTTGTTAAGCCCCGGTCGTTCTATTGATAAAACACAATCAGGCTTTAACTGCTCAAGGGCTTTAATGCTAAAGGTGCGGGCATTTTCAATACTGTTAATCGGCAACTCAAAACAGTTAAAATCGTTTTTTAGAGCACTGTAAAGGGGGTTGCCAGTAACCAAAATCGGCTGTTTACCAAGCTTTTCGAGTACTTTGTAAAGTGCTATAGCACCTACCGGGCCGTCGGTTTCGAAGGTATTGTTGACCGCAAAGCCAGTTCCAATCAACACGGTTCCTTGCGCGTGATGAAGAGATTTTGCCGCACGTAAATAGGTGCCAGTCTCTTGCTTGGCGTACAAGTGCTGCATACCACGTGGATTTTGCTCAACCATCATGGTTTCAATGTGTGTGCTGAGCGAGTCGTCGCTTAGGCTTGCTGACATAATGCTTTGATCTCTTGAATTAGCGCAATACCCGCTTCATTATCGCCGTGTACACAGAGGCTGTCGGCATGAAGAGCCAGTTGCTGACCGCTTCGCGTTGTCACTGTGCCATGCTCCAATAGCTGCTTTACTTGTGCGATTAATGCTGATTTATCGTGAACACTGCCTGCAAGAGAGCGTGATACGAGCTTTCCTTCATCAGTGTATTGCCGATCGGCAAACGCCTCTAATATCAGCTCGAGTTCAAGCTCGTTTGCCATGGCTTGATGTTTGGCAGAAAGATTAGTTGCTAAAATCATTAACTTTAATGGCTTAGGATAACTAGCAACAGCACGCATAACGACATTTAAAATACGCTCATCGCTCATCATATCGTTATATAGCGCGCCATGAGGTTTAACATATTCAAGCGTTAAACCATGTACTGCAGCCATCCCATCAATGGCTGCAATTTGATAATAAAGACAATTGCTCAGCTCTTTGTCACTCATTGCCATAGAGCGACGTCCAAATCCCTGTTTATCAGGGTAACTTGGGTGCGCACCAATGGTAACATTATGCTGCTTGGCAAGAGCTAAGGTTGCGGCCATTACATCGGCATCTCCGGCATGAAAACCGCAGGCAATATTAGCCATATCGATATGCGGCATTACTTGCTCGTCGAGGCCCATTTTCCACATTCCATAGCTTTCGCCAAGGTCGCAATTGAGTTTTATTGTCATATTAAAAGGCTGCCATTTTGCTGTTTGGAATATCGGTGATCAGCATATGCCCTGGGCTGTGGGTTATACAAAAGTCAGGTGCTGCATTGGCAATGGCTATTTGTGGGGTTACACCACAGGCCCAAAATACCGGTACCTCACCTTCACGAATGCTAACCTGATCGCCAAATTCAGGTTTATTAATATCCTTAATCCCAATTGCTGCAGGGTCACCAAAATGTACTGGAGCGCCATGTACCCCCGGAAAGCGACTACAAATTTGAATCGCCCGAATAGCATCGGCAGGTTTCATCGGACGCATGCTTACTACCATGTTAGCATGAAAAATCCCCGCCTTTTGGCATGCGATATTTGTAAGGTACATGGGAACATTTCTTTGTTCAGTAATGTTACGAATTTCAAGTCCTGCTGCAATAAGTGCTTCTTCAAACGAGAAAGAACAACCAATTAAAAAAGTGACTAAGTCATCACGCCAATACTCGGTAATGTTAGTTACTTCTTTAATCATTTGACCATTTTTGAAAACGCGATAACGTGGTAAGTCACTACGAATATCAATATCTTCCCCAACCGTAGGCATATCGGTTACGCCTGGTAATCGACTTGTTGCAATGATTGGGCAAGCTTTCGGATTTGCCTGACTAAATTGCAAAAAATCAAACGCGTATTGCTTGGGTAAAATGACCAAATTTGCCTGTACGAACCCTGGCGCAAAGCCAGATGTATTTCCGCTGTAGTCGCCCCCTCTCACTATTTTACGAATAGCGGCAGGGGTGGTTAATGATGCATCTTTTTGCATGTGTCTCTCCTTGAAATTAACACTCAACTGATGCTGCTACAATAGCACTCAGTTTAAGCCATTAACAGTTACTGGTAGTTGTCCATTTGCAGAGGCCTTACCCATCAGCACTTTTGCAAGTGCAGTAAACGCAGGGCCAGCAATCTTTTCTTCGGTGTCTATATCAATATTGTAAGCATAAGTGGCAAGAACTGCATCGGCAAATTTGCCAAATTGTGAAATATCGTATGGAGCTCGTAAGCTAACAAAAACAGTTTTCTTGTTCGCTAGCTTAGCTTGCTTTAGTAATGACTCTAGTGCTGCTGATTGATCTGCCTTAGCGATAGCAAATTCAGGATTATCAGCTAAATCATCCATTCCGCCTACTTCAACAGCACTTTGTTTTGGTGATGCATTTGCAGCAATGATCACATCGGCCTTATTCATTTCTTTTAAGGTCGAGATTGGCTCATAGCCTTGCAAGCTAGTGCAGCTAAAGCTAAGTAGTGTATTAGTGTTATCAAGTAGTGCTTGTTGTAGGGCAAAACATTTGCGCGTATCAGGCATGATGATATGTACTTTTGTACCTGATTTAATGTTCAGTGGCAGTGTGTTGTTCTCGTTTTTTACTTCGGTGATAGCTGCAAGAGCTAACTCAGCCTCTACTTTTCTGTGACTTTGGTCACCCAGTAAAAGCTGTGCTTTTTTGATGGCTGCTTCATCATCAAGCTTTGTTGTGAGCTTAAACTTTTCTTTAAGCTTTAAAATACGTGTTGCAGAAGCTGTGATCTCATCGGCGTTTAAAGTACCGCGCTGAACTTCTTGCTCTAATCGGTCTATAAGAGCTTCAAGTACCTCTAAATCTTTTGGACTTCTGATTTCGATTGGCATAAGGGCAATATCAACACCCGCAGCGAAGGTATTTACAACCGCTTCGATTGGCTCAAAGAAGTGGCTGATACCAGCCATGTCTAGTGCATCTGTGATCACAACACCTTGATAACCAAGCTCATCACGTAGTAAATCAGTGATGATTTTACGCGACATGGTCGCTGGCTTGATCATGGTTTTCCCTTCTTTACTAACAAAGGTGCTGTCATCAAGGGCTGGGTATTGAATATGCGCAGTCATAATCATACCCGGTTGCTGATTTTTAATTATGTCTTTAAACGGCGGTAAGTCTTGCTGCCAAATAGTTTCTTTGTCATGCATTACTTTTGGCAGGCCTGTATGACTATCGACGTTTGTATCACCATGACCCGGAAAGTGCTTTAACGATGAAATAACGCCATTATTTTCAAACCCTGCCACTTGTGCGCCACCTAGTTTTGCAACCAACTGCGGATCTTCGCCGTATGAGCGCACATTAATAACTGGGTTATCTGGGTTCATGTTCACATCAACTGTTGGCGCATAGTTAACATTTACACCAAGTGCCAACAGCTCTTCTGCGATTATACGGGCAGACTCTGTTGCGAAGTGTGTACCGTGTTCTTTATAAGTTGCGCCAATCGACATATTACCGGTAAATGAAGTGCCAACATCACGTGGTATACGAGCTACGCGGCCACCTTCTTGGTCTATTGAAATAAATAGCGGTAAGCCAAGTTCAGACTTTGCAGCAGCTTGTTGTAAGTCGTTATTAAGTTTGATTACTTGGGGCACGGTATCGATATTTTCAGCAAATAAAATAACACCACCAATGTTGTGTTTGCTAATGATATTAGCTAAATCAGCAGGTAAGCGGGTGACTGGCGTTCGACATTTTTGCTCGCCGGTGTCTTGCTCACAGTAATAGCGCAAGTCGAGCATCAGCTTTTGCCCTAACTGTTGTTTTAAAGTTAACGCAGATTCAGCAAATGATGATTGTAATGGCATGAAACACCCTAATCCGATAACCAGTGACGATAGTGCAAACTTATTTAACACAGCAAGCTCCAAAGCTAAACGCTTATTTGATTTTTAGAATAAATTATTCTTGATGTTAATGGGTTTTTAAATATAAATACAGTATTTTTTTGCTACCCTAGCGGTTTTTTTGTCTAACTGCAAAAAGCTAAGTTAGATCACCAAATAGGGCTATTAAGCTTAAATAACCAAGTCTTTATTACTGCAAAGGTGCTAGTGAATTGATAATTTATCAATTTAATTGGTCGCTTTTTAAGGCAAATTAAAGTAATAATATATTCCATAATTATCAGCGCAGATATGACAGGCCAGGGGGCGAGATGGCTTTTACTCAATTGCACGCATTTAAACAGCAAATTACACCTTTTTTACCAGAGTCAGCATTAATAGAAGATTACTCACGTCGATATGCTTACGGCACTGATGCCAGTTTTTATCGTTTGGTGCCTGAGCTCATCGTATTGGTGAGTAACCAAAATCAAGCAAAGCATGTGATAAGTGCAGCACAACAGCATAAGGTGGCTATTACCTTTCGAGCAGCTGGAACCAGTTTGTCTGGGCAAGCAATTACTGACTCAGTATTAGTGTTACTGTGTGATAGCTGGAGTCAATTTGAAGTTTTAGATGATGGTGAAGCTATTCGTCTAGAGCCTGCGATTATAGGAGCGCGAGTAAACCAAATACTGGCACCTTATGGTAAGAAAATAGGCCCCGATCCCGCATCGATTAACAGCTGTAAAGTAGCCGGCATGGCGGCAAATAATTCATCAGGAATGTGTTGTGGGGTGGCACAAAACAGCTACCACACAGTCAAAGATATGACCCTTATTTTTGCTGATGGTACTGTGCTTGATACCGCAGATAGTCAAAGTTGTGAAAAGTTTTTACAAAGTCATGGGGCATGGGTTGATGAGTTAATGAGCCTTGTTGACAGTGTTAAAGAAAATAGCGACTTAAGTGAGCGTATCGCCCATAAATACCGCTTAAAAAACACCACAGGTTATGGTTTAAATGCGTTGCTGGATTTTTCAGATCCAATTGAAATCATTAAGCATTTAATTATTGGTTCTGAAGGAACGCTGGCGTTTATTGCTGATATTACCTATCACACAGTGATTGAGCACGCACACAAACATACCGGTTTCTTTATTTTTGATGATATCAGCAAGGTGTGTGAGCTGGTGCAAAGGCTGAGTGAGCTTGATGTTGCTGCGGTTGAGCTACTAGATAAACGTGCCCTGATGTCGGTGTCTGAGCATGCCATAATGCCAAAAGAAGTGGCCAGCTATCCCGAGCAGTCAGCGGCACTTTTAATTGAGTTAAGAGCAGAGAATACAGATGCCCTTGCGTTACTAACACAAACCACGCAGCAACTTATTGCACAGTTTAGCCAAAACCAATTAGCAGCGATTGATTTTTCTGCTGATAGTGCCCGTAATGCGGCACTTTGGAATATCCGTAAAGGCACCTTTCCTGCTGTCGGTGCTGTGCGCGAAACAGGCACCACCGTAATTATTGAAGATGTTGCCTTCACGCTTGATAAATTAGCACAAGGCGTGAACGCACTTCATCAGCTCTTCATTAAATATGGTTATGATGAAGCCATTATTTTTGGTCATGCTTTAGCGGGTAACTTGCATTTTGTATTCACCCAAGCGTTCGATACACAAGATCAAGTTAATCGTTATGAGCAATTTATGGCCGATGTGGCTAACCTAGTAGCGGTTGAGCTAAAAGGCTCTTTAAAAGCAGAGCATGGCACAGGGCGTAACATGGCACCTTTTGTAGCAACAGAGTGGGGCGATGATGGTTTCGCTGTAATGGTTAAGCTAAAACAGCTATTTGATCAACACAACATTCTTAATCCTGGTGTCATTATTAATCATGATAAAAATGCCCACACTCAGCATTTAAAAGTCATGCCAAAAAGTGATGATATTATCGATACCTGTATCGAATGTGGCTTTTGCGAAGTTGTTTGCCCATCAAAAGGTCTTACCTTAACACCAAGGCAGCGTATTACCTTGTGGCGACACCGCACTGAGCTACACAATCAATTGCTAACAACCGATGATTTAGCGAGTAAGCAGAAATTAAACCAAAAGCTCAGTGTTATCGAGGCTGACTTTAAATATCTTGGTATTGATTCGTGTGCGGCGACGGGACTTTGCGGGCTAAAATGCCCGGTCGGAATAAACACGGGCGAATTTATAAAATCGCTCAGAGCAGAGCAAGCCTCTTCAAGCAAAGTGAAACGGTCATTAGCTCGCTTTGCTAGTCAGCATTTTGCAGTTGTCGCATCTGGCGCTCGATTTGGCTTAAACGTGATGCACGTGCTCGAAAAAGCAATAGGTAGTAATAACCTAAGAAGTCTTAGTAAACCTGCTCATAAGTTGCTTGGTACGCCGTTGTATTACTCGGCTTGGCCAAGAGGGGAGCAACCAATAAATAATAATTCTAAACAACCCCAACAGGCTAAAAAGTTGGTGTATATGCCTAGCTGTGCAACTCGCGTTTTTGCAGCAGATAAACTTGCCGATGATAAACGACCACTGATTGATGTTATGCATTCATTAGCCCAAAAAGCGGGATTTGAGGTTGTAATACCTAAACAAGTAGATTCACTGTGTTGTGGAATGCCATTTGCGAGTAAAGGCTTGAATAAAGAGTTTTTAAATAAAAGTGAGCAGTTACTTACTGAGCTTGAGACGCTTTCAAATAATGGCCAATATCCCATCGTTTTTGATGCCAGCCCTTGTGCGCTCACCACTCTCAATGCCGCGCAAAATTCATCACTCTCAATTTACGAAAGTGCTGATTTTGCAGCCCAGCATTTACTGCCTAATTTGCAAGTAACGCCAGTGAATGAGCCTGTGATGCTGCATGTTACTTGTAGCTCAAAGCGATTAGGTAAAGAGCAAAGCTTAGTGTCGCTTGCCAAGGCATGTAGCAATGAAGTGATTATTCCAGCTGATATTGAGTGTTGTGGTTTTGCCGGAGATAAAGGATTTAACTTGCCAGAGCTAAATAGCAACGCGTTAAAAACCCTTAAACAACACGTGCCAAAAAATTGTAGTCGCGGTGTGTCTAACAGTCGTAGCTGTGAAATTGGTTTAACTGAGCACAGTGGCATTAGTTATCAGTCAATTTTGTATCTACTCGATCAGCAAAGTCATGCAATACCACAGACTTAACTGCTAATTTAATGGGCTAGTCTGACTAGCCCATTTTTTAAAAACCTACACTTTCCAAAAAATACCTTTTCTATAACACGTGAGCATCACCAGGTAAGATACGGCTAAAAACAACAGCGAAAATACAAATGATGCTAAATAATCGTTGCTTATAAACACTTGTATTAAGCCATAAATACTGCCTTTTAAACTGCTATCGCCTATTGGAATCATTATTAATAGCCGTGCAAATACGCCTGCAAACATAAAAAAGAGTATCGCATTGGCGCCAAATACAATAAAGGGTGCGCCCCAGCTTCGTACTTTATAAATATCTAAAATGGCACTGCACAGGGCATACGTAATAATAGCAAGCCCAGAGCTGAGCAACACATAGCTTGGTGTCCATAATGCTTTGTTGATAGGCGTTAATGGCGAAATAGCATAGCCGGCAAAAACAGCTAATATGCCTGCTAAGATAAATGCGTGGGCTTGCTTTTTAAGATCAGGTTGTTTTGTTAAGTAAACCGCAGCCAAGATGCCACTTAGCGCACTGGCAATGGCTGGAAGTGTAGAAAAAAGCCCCTCAGGATCAAATGGCAGTGGCTTAGCATTCGCATAATACACATGGTGACTACCTAAAACCGTACTATCAATAAAGGCACTTAAGTTGTTGCCATATAACCATAAGCCACTCACTACCTCGCCGTTTGGCAAGGTATAAGGGATATAAAGCATGGCGGCGCCATAAAATAATAAAAGAGTGATGCAAGTAATGGCTATTTTCTTAGGCGATAAATAGAGATAACAACACAGAGCGACTAAATACACTAAACCAATACGTTGCAGAACGCCTAAAACTCGCAGTTGCAATAGTTTGTCATCAACCCAGCTGAAAGAGGGGTCTCGAAAGTTGTAATAAAACAGGGCTAAAAACCAACCAAGAGCAATAAGCTTAAGGGTGCGAATAACACCTGCTTTTACTATTTGCTGATCACTCACTCCTTTAGCGCGCAAGTTATTTACTGATAGCGTGATAGACATGCCGACAATAAAAATAAAAAACGGAAAAATTAAATCAGTCGGTGTCCAACCATGCCATTGTGCATGCTTCAATGGCCAATACATCGCTCCCCAACTCCCCGGATTATTTACTAAGATCATAGCGGTGATAGTTAGCCCCCGCATTACGTCTAATGCCATAAGGCGGTGTGTGGGGAGTGACTTTATAATATCGGAACAATGTTGGCGCATAAGAAAACTTTATTTTTATTATGTCTTAACATTGTAATAAATTATTATTTCAAAGCAAGTTACTTTTTGTTCAATTACTGACCCGTAAAGCTTTAAACGCTTAGCTTAGTATTTGACTGAAAAAACATTACAAGAAATGAATTGCCATTACTTGGTTGAACCATCTATTTGCAGATGTTTTCACTTAAATTAAGGATGTTTCCTTTGTAAAAAGCAGTAACTTGAAATTAGAGTAATTACACTTATTTGTTTGCGCTAAATCAAATTCTGATAAAAGTTTTATAGAGGTACACAGAACAAATTGCTAGTATAAAGGTATTAGATGTACCCGATATGGAATTTGGGGCCCATATGTGAGAAGTATCGTGCTTAATAGTCTTAGCAAACGCTTAAACCTACGTCGTTTAATTTTATTATTAGCGTTTTCTGCAACGCTTATTACCTTTTTAAATAGTTATTACTCGAGCTACCAAGTTCAAAAACAACAACTAATAGATAAAACAATGAGTAATCACAAAGCCTATGCTGCTAAGTTGGTTTCGGCTACTGATAACTTTTTGTTAGCTGCTCAGCAACAGCTTGCTTATGTAGGCAAAATCCTTGAAGAAGACTTTAATAATCAGAAGCTGATCAGTGCTGAAGCAGAGCGCTTAAGATTACAAACTAATAGTTTCAACTCGATTATAATCGTTAATAAACAAGGCGAAATTCTTGGCGTATCGCCGCAGTCTCTTGAACTTCAAAATCGTAAAGTAGATAGTTTTGGCACCAAGGCTGCTTTGTCATACCGTATTCCTATGATAAGCGAGCCTTACATTTCTATGGCGGGTAATTTACTCATTTTTATCTCGCAACCTCTATTCGATAAGAACAGCAATTTTATTGGTTATGTTGGCGGAACTTTATACTTAAAGCGCGCCAGTATCTTAAATCAGTTATTGCAAGTTCATTTCTATCAAGACGGCTCTTACTTATATGTGGTTGATGAAAACCATCGTTTACTTTACCACCCCGATAAATACCGTATTGGTGAGCAAGTATTTGATAACCAAGTAATTGAAGAAGTACTAAAAGGGCACTCAGGGACTCAGCTTGTTACCAACAGCAAAGGCGTTGCAATGCTTGCTGGCTACGCACCGATGACAGTAGCTCCTTGGGGAGTAGTAACCCAGCGTCCACTAGACAGTACCCTTGCACCGCTCGACAGCTTAATGTGGCAAGTATTTGTAAAAACGGCACCAATTGGTTTACTCACTTTTGTATTTATTTGGGTGCTTGCGCGTTTAATTGCGCAACCTTTGAGACAATTAGCTGAAACCGCCAATACTCTCGATCGACCATCTACTTCGCTTGAGCTGACACAAATTCGTTCATGGTACTTTGAAAGCAATGAGCTAAGAAAAGCCATGCTTAGAGGTGTTGGCTTATTACACAGTAAAATTGGCTTGTTACGTCAAGAAGCACAAACGGATCCATTAACCTGTTTACATAACCGCCGTAGTCTCGATATGCAGTTAAGTCACTTTATAGAGCAGCGTTGTCCATTTGCGATACTGGCAATCGATATCGATCATTTTAAACGGGTAAATGACGAATATGGGCATGATATTGGCGATGTAGTATTGCAATCACTTGCTAAAATCTTGCTGGATGTCACGCGCGATGGCGATGTTGTTGCACGTACAGGAGGTGAAGAGTTCATTGTGATCATGCCAAAAGTTGAGGCAAAACGGGCTTATCAACTCGCTGAGCGCTTGCGTATGCGCGTCTCAGAAAGCTTCATAGATCCAGTGGGCTGCATTAATGTATCAATTGGTATTTCGGGCTGGCCTCTGGAACAATTGAGCCTCGAAGAGGTGTTTAAATTGGCTGATCAAGCTTTGTATAAAGCTAAAAAGACCGGGCGCAATCGCTGTGTTGTTGATGGCAGCTACTATAAAGAGCTAACCCCTATTTCTGACACTCCAGTGTTGGAATAAGTTATTTTATATGCAATAGTGAATGTTATTAAGTTATTTACGGACAAATCGATATGGCATTTACTTTACTCGCTCGATTAATAAAACCAATTATGTTTGCAAGCGTTGCTCTGACATGGGGTAATAATGTTTACGCAAATTCTGATGACGACAAGCGCAGCGAGTTTATTGATGTAGGCGTATTGATACCGAATGCAGTGTTGGATATTCGTTATTTTGGTCATCATAATTTTGTTGGCAAACCTATAGATGGCTACAATGCACCTAAATGTTTATTACATAATAGTGCTGCTACAGCCCTTAAAAAAGTACAAAATGCCGCTCAAAATGAAGGGCTAAGCTTAAAGATATTTGATTGCTATCGACCACAACGAGCAGTCGATCACTTTGTGCGTTGGGTTAACGATTTAGAGGATACCCGCACTAAAGCTGAGTTTTATCCAAATCTGGGCAAAGACGAGCTACTAGGTGATTATATCGCCGCTAAATCGGGCCACAGCCGTGGCTCAACAATTGATCTAACTTTAGTCGATGCAAAAGGCAAAGAGCTCGATATGGGCTCTCCCTTTGATATGTTCGACACCCTGTCAAACACTGACGACCCGCGCATAAGCGCAGAACAAAAAGCCAATCGATATAAACTAAAAACCCTCATGACTGATGCCGGTTTCGCCCCTTATTCAATGGAGTGGTGGCACTTTACCTATCAACCTCAAGCATACCCCGCTACCTATTTTGATTTTGTGGTGGAGTAGTTAAGTTAGCGAGTTTAGAGTTACGAGATGGCGAGCTGGCAGCGATTTTACATCGCGTCCTAGAACCCAGAGGCTAGAACCTAGAACTTAGCGCATGATGACGCGGGATAAACCCGCTGCTCCAAGCTGCTACAAGTAGGCGTGAAACTTGTAGCAGCGCATCTGAAGGCTGAGAGCTCCTTCACGTTGGGTTTCGCTGGCTCTAGCCAACCTACATCACCTCTTTTATCGGTGAATAATCAACTTTAATTTCAACAATATCGACATTGGCATTTTGTTTAAAAACGTCTTGCACTTTTAATAAATCAGTATCTTTTTCAGCAAGGTATCGATATGTTTTGTTGGTCATTTTTTTTAACGTGTATTGGCTGCTAAGCTCTACCGGTAAGCTATTATCTTTGAGAGTTAAATAGATAGCGCCGGTAGCAATACCAGGCTCTTTCATCGCGTGATTAAATACTTCAGTGCCTTTGGTTAAAGTAGGCGCGGCAAAGGTAATTTTTTCGCCATTATTGCTAAAAGCGTTAATTGGTTTTTGTTTGTTAATCTCGACCACTTTTTTAACATCTTTATCTAAAACTTGTTCTTTTTGTGAACTGCTTGCTGAGTGTTGCGAGCTATCTTGTTCGGATATTTCACTTTTTTGACAGCCTGATAAGAGTATTAGCGCTAGTGTAACTAACTGTATATTAATTGCTTTGTTCATTGTTGACCTGTTTGTTCGTTACTTTTGTTTACAATTGATTCTGTCTTTTGATTGCCAGATTAGGTACATTGGCTTTGGTTATGATTGTTAACCGAAAATAAAAATATAACAATAGGGAACGTAAGGAATGTCTCAATTTAAAGTAACTGCTGTTGCAACTATGGTAACGGCTATCTTGGCATCAACTCAAATACAAGCAAGTGAACAAACTCGCTTTTACAACGCATCAAGTGTTAGTTCTCAAGTACAGTTTAATCCTCAAGTATCTCAGCAACGTGCATTAGCTGAGCGTCGTACTGTATCAGGGCACAAATCAATTTTCGATGAGCAATTAGGTAAAGCTACGTTCCTTTGGAATGCGGTAGGTCAAGCTAAGCCAGACATGGCGATGATCCTTCCTGAGCAGCGCAATGCATACGCTGCTGATTTTTATCTAAATGCTTTAACGGGCGTTAGCGCTCTGAAAAAAGGTGTATCGAGCGCCGTACTAACTGATTTATCTGAGCAGAAGCTTGGTTCAATCACAGCTAAATACAAGCAAAAAGTACATGACATTGAAGTATTCAACCGCGAATACAACCTGATCATGGACAAAGAATATAACCTAGTTGCAGGTTCTGGCTACTTTGCAAACACAAGCGCTAGTGCAACCAAGTCGTTCGCACCACTTGCTGAATTTGTTGGTGCGGAGCAAAGCATTAAACGTGCGATTAAAGAACTTGCTGATATCGACGTATCGCTAACTAAATCAACTGAACAAGGCGACTATGTTAAGTACAATGTGTCTAACCAAACTGGTGACAAAATTGTACTAGGCCAGCCACGTGCTAAGAAAGTATTCTTTGAAGTAGCGGGCGAGTTACAATCTGCATACTACGTTGAAGTAGAAGTTGCTGATAAAAACAGCCTAGAAAGCGATTACTTCAGCTACGTTATTGGCGCACAAAACAGCAAAGTTTATTTCAAGAAAGACTTAAAAGCACACGCGGCAGACTTTAACTACCGTGTATGGGCTGACGAAGATGGTTATCCGTGGGAAGGTCCTCATGGCGACGTGATCCCAGCTGATGGTCCAGATCAAATCGATGAAACTGAAATCCTGGATGCACCACTTGTAAGTTTGTCTTACTATAAAAAACTAAGCACGATGGATCCGTGGCTTGCTGATGATGCTACAACCACTTCAGGTAACAATGTATTTGCTTATGCCGATGTAATCGCACCTCAAGGTTACACTGAAGGTGACTTCACTGCTGAAACTACATCAGACTTCACATTCGATTACCCTTATCAAGTTGACCAAGTAGCAAACAGCTACGATAACCGTAAAGCGGCAATCGTTAACTTGTTCTACATGAACAACTTCTTACACGATTTCTTCTACGACCATGGTTTTGACGAAACATCAAATGTTGCGCAAGTATCGAACTACGGCCGTGGCGGTGTTGAAGGCGACCCAATCGAAGCGCAAGCACAAGATAATAGCGGATTAAACAACGCAAACATGTCTACGCCTGCTGATGGTGCAAGCCCTCGCATGCAAATGTATTTATACAATAGTAAAGATGCAAAAGTAGGCATTGACTATGGTGTGGTTGTAACATCTGACGCGACCATTGGTCTTCTAGATTCGTCAAAAGTATCTAGCTTTGGTCAAATGCAATTTGCTGATATCGCTGGCGAAGTTGTTCGTCTAGTTGACGATAATAACGTTGATTCTGGTAGCGTAACTGATGGTTGTGAACCTGCAACAAACGCAGCAGAACTAGCTGGTAAAATTGCGCTAGTAGACCGTGGTTCTTGTAACTTCACTGCAAAAGTACTACACGCTCAAGAAGCGGGTGCAATTGGTGCAATTGTTGTGAATAACAACCCAGATACTGATGAGCCAGCGCCAATGGGCGGTGAAGATGATGCAGTGCTTATTCCTAACATGGGTCTTAACTTTGCTGACGGTCATGCACTTTACGATGGTATCGATGCAGGCGAAACTGTTACTGTTAACATGTTCAATAAAGCTACGTTAAAAGACGGTACGTTAGATAACGGTATTATTGCTCACGAATGGGGTCACTATATCAGTAACCGTTTAGTGGGTAACTCATCGGGTCTTATCAACTTCCAAGGTCGCGCGATGGGCGAAGGTTGGGGTGATTTCCACTCACTAATGTTCATTGCGAAAGCAGATGACATCAACATCCCAGGTAACGACAAGTTCCAAAAAGCATACGGTAGCGGTACTTTCGTAGAAGACTTCTATTATGGTATCCGTCGTGTTCCATATTCAACAAATATGGACGTTAACCCACTGTCTTTCCGTCACATTACTGAAGATGCTGGTGATGATGTAGGTATTGCACCAACGAGTGTTGCTTCACCACACGCTGCAGGTGAAATTTGGGCAACCATGCTTTGGGAAAGCTACGTAGCGCTTATCAACAAGCACGGCTTTGAAGATGCTCAAAACCGTATGGCTAACTACCTAGTTGCTGGTTACAAGTTAACACCAGTTGCACCATTATACACAGAAGCACGTGATGCAATCTTAGCGGCTGCATATGCAGTTGACCCTGAAGATTACAAACTAATCTTAGGTGCATTTGCTAAGCGTGGTATGGGCTTAGGTGCTCAAGCGCCAGATCGTTTCAGTGAAGATTTAACGGGTGTTGTTGAATCTGACAAAATGCAACTTGCAAGCTTTACCCTAAAAGATGTTGAAATGAATGCAAGCTACAATGGTGTTGAGCTTGGTTATTGTTCAAACGACAACATTCTTGATAAGGGTGAAACAGGTACTTTAACTGTTAGCATTATGAATACCGGTAGTGAAGTGCTAACAGGTACACAAGCACAATTAACTGTTGTGAGTGGCCACGATGTTACATTTGAAAATGATGGCTTAATCACATTTGACGATACAACACCGTATGCTTCGCAAACAAGTGCACCAATTAAGTTCACATTAAACGATGCTGGCACTGCTGATACGCTTGAAATCGAAGTGTCATTCCCTGAGCTTTCTGCTGATGATGAAATCGTTGAAGCTCTAAGCGATACAGTATCTTACCTTGTAAACATGGACTTTGAAGACAAGGCACCTGTTAGCTCACAAACTGCTGATGATATGGAAGTAGCAGGCACATCATTACGCGACTGGAAAGAGCACGTAATGACAGGTGATGACTTAGCTGTTGGCACGCAAAGCATGGCAACTGGCGGTAATGTTAACTTCTTCAACAGCTTTGGTTTTGGTCTTGGCGAGCAAACAATGTACTTGAACAACAATGACTTCCAGTCAGATGTTGCTATTGAGTCAAGAGAGTTCGACATTGGCTTTGCAGGTGAATTTGAAGTTTCATTCTGGCACTTCTACCTAATCGAAAACGAGTGGGATGGTGGTGTTGTAGAAATCAGCGTAAACGGTGGTAACTGGGTTGATGTTACTGAAATGGGCGGTTCATTTGATGTTGGTTACGACGGCCCACTAATCGAAAATGATGCACAAGCACTACAAGATCGCGATACCTTCACAGGTAACAATATTGATAATGGTGTTTATGGTAACTACGAAACTATTCGTTTTGGTACTGAACTAAACGGTAACCGTGCAAAATTACGCTTCCGTATCTCATCAGACAGCGCAGTACGTGAGTTCGGCTGGTGGATTGATAACGTGACTGTAAGCAATGTAACGTCACCAATCTTCTCGAACGTAATTGCTGGTGATACGTTAGCATGTGATAACGCACTTCCTATTATTAGTGTTTCTGGTGATGAAACGGTTTCTGAATCGGCTTCAGGTACTGTGTCTGTTACAGCGACAGACCGTAACAACGACACACTAAGCTACACATGGACTCAAGTGAGCGGTACTACAGCAACGCTTACAGGTGCTGACACTGCAACTCTAGGCTTCACGCCAGGTGCTATCTCAAGCGATGACGAGTTAGTATTTGAAGTAACAGTGAGCGATGGTACAGATTCTGTTTCAGAGCAGTTCACTGTTGCTGTAACTAACGAAGCTGAGCCAGTAGAAGAGAAAAAAGTAACTAAATCTAGCAATGGTAGCTTTGGTTTCTTAACGCTTCTACTTGCACCATTAGCGCTTATCGGCCGTCGCCGTAAACGTAAATAATACTTTTAAATAGTGATAACAAAGCCCTTACAGCTCGCTGTAAGGGCTTTTTTGTTTTTAAGTTAGCGAGAGGGTAGTTAGCGAGTTTCGAGATGCGAGATACGAGATAAAAGATACAAGGTGGCAGCGATTTTACATCGCGTCCTAGAACCTAGCCCCTTTTTGTAGGCGTGAAACTTGTTTCGCGTGTCTGACGACTGATAGCTGGAAGGTTCTTTACGTTGGGTATCGCTTCGCTCGACCCAACTTACGTGAAGAGTAAAGAGGTTGAATGTTGTGGGGGTTATCAATACTCGATAACCCCACAATTCGGCTTAGAGCTTAAAGCTATTGAACGGTTGCTTTTAAGCCGCGGCGTTTTAACAACGCAGACGTATCAGGCTCTTGACCACGGAATGCTTTAAACGATTCCATCAGATCACGCGAGTTACCTACTTCTAAAATTTCTTTGCGGTATTTTTCACCCATTTCGCGAGTTAAACCACCTTGCTCTTGAACATAAGCAAACGCGTCTGCCGCTAGGATTTCACTCCACATGTAAGCATAGTAACCAGCTGAGTAACCGCCGCCCATTGAGTGTGAGAAGAACGCAGATTTATAACGTGGTGGTACAAATGGTACGTTAACACCGTGCTTAGTAAGAGCTTGCTCTTCAAACTTTTCAATGTCTTGTAGTGGCGCATCAGCAGAAAGTGAGTGCCATTCCATATCAAGTAGTGCAGCAGCAACATACTCTAAAGTATCGAAACCTTGGTTAAAGCTACGAGATTGAATGACTTTTTCAAGTAGCTCATCAGGAATTGGCTCACCTGTTTTATGATGTTTCGCATAGTTAGCGATAACTTCAGGGTACATTGCCCAGTCTTCTTCAAAGGTAGAAGGAAACTCAACGAAGTCACGTGATACCGAAGTACCTGAAAGTGTTGGGTATTTAACTTTTGAGAACATACCGTGTAAGCCATGACCTAGCTCATGGAAAATCGTTGTTGCTTCATCGTAGCTGATAAGTGTTGGTTCACCATTCGCGCCTTTTTGAATGTTCATTACATTCACAACCACAGGCTTTTGATTTTTTAGGCCAGACTGCTTCACAAATGAGCTCATCCAAGCGCCACCACGTTTACCTTCACGAGCAAAGTAATCGGCATAGAAAATAGCTAGGCTTTTACCATTTTCGTCAAATAATTCATATGCTTTCACATCAGGGTGGTAAACTGGTAAGTCGCTACGTGGTTTAAAAGTAATCCCATATAAACGGTTCATTGTATAAAACACACCGTCTTCAAGAACACGATTAAATTCGAAATACTCTTTTACTGCATTTTCGTCTAGGTTGTATTTATCTTTGCGAACTTGCTCTGCGTAGAATAACCAATCCCATGGCTGTAGCTTAAATTGTTCACCAGACTCATCGATCTTAGCTTGAATAGCCGCTGCTTCAGCATTAACGTTTTGCATTAATGCAGGGATCATGCTCGCAAACATATCAAATACTGCTTGAGGTTTTTTCGCCATTTGTGACTCTAAACCAAAATCAGCCCAGCTGTCGTAGCCTAATAATTTAGCTTTTTGAGCGCGTAAGTGAGCAAGTTCTGCCACGATATCGCGGTTATTATTTTCACCTGATAGCGCACGCTCAGCCGATGCACGCCATACTTTTTCACGCAACTCACGGTTTTTAAGGGTTGCTAATATAGGCTGGCGAGTTGTATTGGTGATCTTAATTAAGTACTTGCCGTCATGACCAGCTTCCGTTGCTGCATTAGCAAGCTGTTCAATTTGACCCGCAGGTAAGCCTTCAAGCTCAGCTTTGTCATCAACAATAACAACATTTGTTTTTGTCAGTGCTAATAAGTTTTGCGAAAACTGCGTCGTTAAACTTGAATGCTTAGTATTGATATCACGAATTTGCTGTTTTTGTTCGGCATTTAATTGTGCACCAGCGCGAACAAAACGCTTGTAGTAAACATCAAGTAAACGTTTTTCTTCGGCTGTTAATGCTAGTTTGTCTGCATCGTTATAAACCGCTGCTACTTTTTCAAAAAGTGCTTTATTAAGAAAAATATTATCGTTATGTGATGCTAACTTAGGTGCTAATTCTTTTTGGATTTCACGGCGAGCAGGGTTTGAGTCACTGCCTGCTAAGTTATAAAAAATGCTACGAGTACGGGTTAACAGCTCACCACTTTTTTCAAGAGCAACAACAGTATTGGCAAAATCAGGCTTTGCAGGGTTGTCGATGATAGCTTGTACTTCAGCTATTTGCTCTGCCATGCCTTTATTGAAAGCTGGCATAAAGTGTTCATCTTTAATAAGGCTAAAATCAGGCGCCTCGTATTGCAGTGCACTTTTAACAAATAGTGGGTTTGCTTGTTCAGCTGCAGTTACTTCTGCTGTTTGTTCAGTTTTACGCGTATCAGCTGTAGTTTGAGGCTCAGAACAGGCCGTTAGTAATAACGCTGAGCTGATCGCGGTTGCGACTAGGTGTTTCATAGTGTTTCTCTTGTCATTTTTTAAAGTAATTGTACCGATATAACGTTATGTCAGCACTTTATGTCATCCTAGTGTTGGTTGTTAGTATGAGATTACACAAAGATGGCACGAATGTGTGCATGAGTGAGGCTGATATAACTTTGCGGTTAATATATAGAGCATACTGTGTATCGATAGCAATAATCTCATTCGTTGCGATAAGGTGATTATTGGCTGCGATAAGTGGTTAATTTTCGTAAATGTCAGCGTATCTTTTTCGACTTTTCAAGCTAAATTGTTATCAGATACTGTTTAAAATTAATACTCATAATGCAAGTTCGTCCTTACGTTTATAGCTGCATGACAATGATGGTGTGAAAGGCCCAAAAATTAGCTCTTGATAAAGTTTTATAATGTTATATTGTATCATTTTCTTTGGTGCGATAGCACTTATTCAGTTCATCAGAATTGATGCTTTAGCAATAAATATAAATAATACAAGAAGTTGATATGCAATTACCCGATATAACCTCGCACTCTAATACAGATTTTCAATCACCTTTAAAATGGGTTGGCATGGAAGGTATCGCATTACCTTGTAAACTTGCACAACCTCATGTTGATGCGCACCTTAATGCCAAAGCAGATATTTTTGTCAGCCTTGATAGCGATGCAAAAGGCATTCATATGTCGCGTCTCTATTTACTACTTAATCAGCTATTGGCTAAACAAAGCTTAACTAGTCAGCGTGTTAGTGAGTTTATGAATGCCGTTTTAGCATCACAAAAAGACTTAAGTAAAAGCGTAAAACTGGTGCTGCATTTTGATTTACCAGAGCTAAAACCTGCGCTCCTGAGCGACCATTACGGTTACAATGCTTACCCTGTAGTTTTAACCATCACGAAGCAGCAATCACTTACCATTAACTTAAAAGTCGATATTGCCTATAGCAGCACGTGCCCATGTTCAGCGGCATTATCGAGGCAGCTTTTGAGCGAAGCGGTCGATAAACAGTTTAGCGATGCCGCTATTGATAAAGCATCTTTAATCAATTGGCTCACAAGTGAACAGGGCTCTATTGCAACCCCTCATAGCCAGCGCTCATATGCGTATATCGATGTCACTTTTAGTAACGAAAAGCTTCCGGATATTAGTGGCTTTATCACAGTCTGTGAGCAAGCCATAGGGACCCCAGTGCAAACCGCCGTTAAGCGTGAAGATGAACAAGCATTTGCCGCCCTTAACGCAAAAAACTTATTATTTTGCGAGGATGCAGCAAGGCGGCTAAAGCAGTGCTTCGAAACCATGCCAGGTATTACTGATTACCAATTTAAAGTGGAGCATCAAGAAAGCTTACACGGCCACAATGCTGTGGTTTATGAGTCTAAGTATTAGGCCATACAGCCTTATTTGGTTTACAAACTTTGACATTAGCGGTCGCAAATTATTGCTATTGGCTAGCACAATGATAATGATAAGAGCGCTAAAAAGATAAACATAACAAATATAAAGGACGACTATGCGTTTTAAATTTATTGCTGCTGCAGTGGGTCTGGCTGTAGCAAATGTTGCTGTTGCCGACGAAGGCATGTGGCAACCTCACCAGCTACCAGAACTTGAATCTATCCTAAAAGCGAAAGGCTTAAGCATTGATGTTGAGTCAATTTCAAAATTGACCGAGTTTCCGATGAACGCAGTAATTAGCCTTGGTGGTTGCACTGCTTCGTTTGTTTCACCAAAAGGCTTAGTTGTAACAAACCATCACTGTGCCTATGGTTCGATTCAATATAATTCAACCACCGAAAATAACATTTTAGAAAATGGCTTTTTAGCTAAAACAACGGGCGAAGAAGTACCTGCAGCGCCGGGTTCTCGTGTTTATGTGACAGAGCAAGTGACAGAAGTTACTGATAAAGTAAACCAAGGTACTGAACAGCTAACAGGTAAAGCACGTTTTGATGCAATTCAAGCAAATGAAAAAGCACTTGTTAGTGAGTGTGAGCAAGACCAAAGCTACCGCTGTAATGTGTATACCTTCCATGGTGGTCTTGAATATTACTTAATTAAAGCGCTTGAAATTAAAGATGTACGTTTAGCGTATGCACCCGCTATGGGCGTAGGTAAATACGGCGGCGATATCGACAACTGGATGTGGCCGCGCCACACCGGTGATTTCTCGTTCTATCGCGCGTATGTTGGCAAAGATGGCAAGCCTGCTGAATATTCAGAAGATAACGTACCGTACCAGAGTGATGCGTTTTTAAAAGTAAGCGCTAAAGGCGTACAAGAAGGCGATTTTGTGATGGTTACCGGTTATCCGGGCAGCACAAACCGTTACCGTATTTCGCCTGAAGTTGATTACGTGTTTAACACAGCCTACCCATTAGCGCGTAAATATAATTCTAAATATGTCTCGTTGATTGAAGAAAATGCCCCTGATGGTTCAGAGGCACGTATTGCTTATGAAAGCACGATTGCGGGTTACAACAACTACATTAAAAACTATGGCTCAATGATTGAGAGCTTTAACAAAGGTTCAATGTATAGCCGTAAGCAGCAATTCGAAAAAGATCTCACTGCGTGGATCAATGAAGATAGTAAGCGCAAAGCTAAATACGGACATGTACTTGCTGATTTATCTGCGCTAGTTGCTCAGTCGCAAGAGCACAACCAACGTGACCGTATGTTAGGTTACGTACACCGCTCGCAAATGATGTCATCGGCTCGTATGCTCTATCGTTTAGCTTATGAAAAACAAAAGCCAGATGCTGAGCGCGAAAGCGGTTATCAAGAGCGTGATATGCCGCGCATTAAATCACGCCTAGAAAGCATGAGTCGTCGTTATGATGAAACCGTTGATAAAGCCATTTTATTGTACTTTATTGAGCAATATGCAGCTTTGCCAAACGATGAGCGAGTTGCAGAGGTAGATAAAGCGCTTGGTTTAACCAATGGTTTTGATAAACAAAAACAACAAGCGTTACTTGATGATATGTATGCTAAATCGGTTCTTGCAGATGAAAGCAAACGTTTATGGATGACAGAACTTGACCTTGCTCAGTTAAAGCAAAGTAGCGATCCATTCATTCAATACGCTCAGGCTGTTTTTGCCGTTACTAAAGACATTGAAGATGCGAAAAAAGAGCTGGCTGGTAAACAGCAAGCTGCTCGCCCTGCATTAATGGAAGCAATTATCGCTTATAACAAGGCACTTAATAAGCCTGTTTATGCTGATGCTAACAGCACCTTGCGTGTAACTTACGGCACGGTAGGCGGCTATTCACCGCAAGATGGCTTAGTGGCAACCCCCTTTACATCTTTAGAAGGCCTGCTTGCAAAAAATACCGGTGTTGAACCATTCAACTCACCAGAAAAGCAAAATGAGTTAATTAAGCAAAAGCTTTATGGCGATTACACTGGCGGTATGAATACTGTTCCGGTTAACTTTTTATCAAATGTAGATACCACAGGTGGTAACTCAGGCTCTCCAACATTAAACGGTAATGCTGAGCTCGTTGGTTTGTTATTTGATGGTGTTTACGAAAGTATTATTGGTGATTGGGATTACGATGAAAACTTAAACCGCTCGATTCACGTTGATTCACGATACATGTTGTGGGTGATGGATAAAGTTGATAATGCTCAAAATCTACTTAAAGAGATGACCATCGTTAAGTAATCAAAGTTTAACGTTAATTTAAGCATTAAAATGCCAGTCATTTAGACTGGCATTTTTGTTTTTATAAAAAATAAAAACATTAAATTTCATGAGGTTGAAAAATATTTATAAAAATTATTTTTTCTTAAGTTTTATTTAAGTTTCGCTCGATAAATTTTACACATAACCTAAGTGGAGCGAACAATTATGCTTTCAGTTCAACAATCACATCAAACTCAACTTCAAGAGCCTGCCTTTGTTTGCACGCGTGAAGGAGGTCAGTTCCGCGACCGTCTTGAGAGTAATATTAAGCAAGGTTTTGCTGCAGCTTATGATGCGAAAATTTCGCAGTTCATGCCGCTTCTTTGTGAGCTGAATGTTGATGATGAAGTATGTACGTTAGGTCTTCGCTCTGCATCTCAACCTTTGTTTATTGAACAATACCTCCCTGTGTCTATTGAGCACTTTGTTGGTGCCAAGCGTGAGCACATTTTTGAGTTAGGTAATTTATGCTCAACGCATCGAAAAGCCACCTTGGCACATTTTGTTTTAATGAACGAAGCACTCTACCAAGCGGGAGCAAAATATTTAGTGTTTTGTGCAACCCGCAAAGTCAGAGCGCTATTAAAAATGCTAGGTGTTAATTGCAAAGAAATCGGTGTTGCAAATGCACAAGCACTCCAAGATCCAGCAAGCTGGGGTAGCTATTACGACAACCAACCAACCATTTGTGTGGTTGACCTAAACGAAGCACATCAACGTGTATTAAACACCCCAGTTTTATTCAATATTAAACAGCAGTGTTTACAGTCATCCCTTGAATTGGCTGTTTATTTGGAGGCGCTATGAGCTGGTTAACACAGTTACCACACAAAGATAGCGATACCTTAATGGTTTGCCATGAAAGTAATGGTGTGCGCTCACTAACTAAACAAGATTTTACTGAACAAGTAACTCGTCTGTTAGCTACTTTGGTTGAGTTTAATGCTGAGGGTGTCGCCTATCAATTAGATAACACACCTGCTTGGTGTGTATTAGAAGCTGCGCTTAGCGAACTTAAAAGAGTGGCAATTCCGCTACCAACGTTTTTTACGGCTCAGCAAATAGCGTTTGGTTTGCAAAACAGTGGGGCAGGGCTATTTGTATGTGACCGCGCTTACGAAGGTGAGCATGCAAGGTTAGTGGCGTTAGTCGATGTATGTAAGCATTACCCTTTATATGTTTATCAATTAAGTAATACACAGCTAGTTCCTTATTTTGCAAACACGCAAAAGATTACCTTTACGTCGGGCTCAACGGGTACACCAAAAGGTGTGTGTTTATCGCTTGAGAGTCAATTGCAGGTGGCAACATCACTTTATCAAAGCATTGGTTTAGAAAAACCAAACCATTTGTGTTTACTGCCGTTACCGGTTTTGCTTGAGAATTTAGCCGGCGTGTATGCGCCGCTATTAGCGGGTGGCACGGTTAACTTAGTGCCTTTAGCTGAACTTGGGTTTTCTGGCGCACAGCTACTTGAGCCACATAAATTAATAGCAGCCATTGAACGCACTGAGCCAAATACCCTTATTTTAGTGCCTGAGTTGCTGACTTGTTTAGTGGCTTTTGCAAAGCAAGGCTGGCAAGCACCTAAAAGCTTAAAGTTTATTGCAGTGGGTGGCGCAGTTGTGAGCCAAGCACTTATTAAGCAAGCCCGAGAGTTAGGTTTACCGGTTTATCAAGGCTATGGTTTGTCTGAGTCTTCATCGGTGGTGAGCCTAAACACGTGCGATGATGACGACATCGATACCGCAGGGCGAGTTCTCAAACATATCCAATACAAAATTGAAAATGGTCAGCTTTATATCAAAGGCTCATTGTTTTTAGGGTACTTAGGTCAAGCCGCGCAAAGTGCCGACGATTGGTATGCAACTGGCGATCTCGTCACTGAGCAAGCAGGCCGCTTGGTTATTCAAGGTCGCTTGAAAAATCAGCTGATCACCAGCTTTGGGCGCAATATCAGTGCCGAGTGGCCAGAGTCATTATTACTTAGCCACAGCCAGGTACAACAAGCGGTGGTGATTGGCGAAGGCCAAGCATTTTTAGCTGCGCTTATCTATGCAAACCAAGCGATGAGTGACGATGAACTTGCTGCTCATATTACTGCACAAAACGCGCAACTACCCGAATACGCACAGATCAAAAAGTGGCATCGAATGGCAGAGCCTATGAGCCACACGCAAGGTTTATTAACCAGCAATAATCGCCCCAAACGCGATGTTATTAATCAATTTTTTGCTACAGAGATTTCAGCACTTTATCAAGAGGCGACGAGCATGAGTCAATTTTTTAATACATTACAAGCCGAAACACAGAAAGAGCGCGACTACCTTTTAGCTGCGCCAATTATTAGCCGCGTTTTTAAAGGTGAAGTCAGCCTGAGTGAATACGCATCGTTCTTAACGCAAGCTTATCACCATGTTAAACACACCGTGCCACTGCTAATGGCTGTAGGCGCAAAGCTGAGCGATAAACAAGAGTGGCTGCGCGAAGCTGTTGCAGAATACATCGAAGAAGAGTTAGGCCACCAAGAATGGGTGCTAAACGATATTGCAGCCTGTGGTTTTGATAAAGAGTTAGTGCGTCATTCTCGTCCACAATTTTCGACTGAATTAATGGTGTCGTATGCGTACGATACAATTAATCGCGGTAACCCATTGGCCTTCTTTGGCATGGTGCATGTGCTTGAAGGCACCTCGATTGCCTTAGCCGATAATGCAGCGGGGCAAATCCGTGAGGTTGTAGGTTTACCTAAAAAGGCGTTTACCTACCTTACCTCGCATGGTGCTCTTGATATTGAGCACGTGAAGTTTTTCGAAAATCTGATGAACAAAATAGATAACGAGGACGATCAGCAAGCGATTATTCACGCCGCAAAATGTTTTTATAAACTGTACGGCAATATTTTCCGTGACCTCGATTCAGAACCTTTCTTTAGCGAGGCTGACTTGGAGCAAAGCGCATGAGTAGCCCAGTGTGTGTGCTAACCGGTGCAACAGGGGGCATTGGCCGTGCTATTGCCCTTCGCCTTGCAAAAGAAGGTTGGCGTGTATTATTGGTAGGCCGAAATATAAAGCAACTTGCTGCATTGCAATTGGAGTGCGGCAATGACGCTGAGTATTTTCAAGCCGACCTAAGTAACAGTGAATCTCGCAATGATCTTGCTAAGTTTGCCCAGCAAATTGGCGGCGCAACGCTGCTTATCAATAACGCGGGCGTTAATGTGATGCAAGGCTTTAGTGAAATAAGCGAGCAGCAAATTGATCATCTGTTAAATATTAATCTAAATGTACCTATTAAATTGTGCCAGCTGTTTTTACCACAAATTACCCGTAATAAAGGCACGATTGTGAATATAGGTTCATCATTTGGCAGCATCGGCTATCCGTATCAAACCTTGTACTGTGCCAGCAAGTTTGGCCTTAGAGGAATGACCGAAGCCCTTGCCCGAGAGCTTAGTCACAGTGATGTGAAAGTATTGTACTTAGCGCCTCGTGCCACCGATACCGCGATTAATTCGCCGCAAGTACGTGCGATGAACAAAGAGTTGGGTAACACCATGGACCCGCCTGAAAAAGTGGCTGATGCATTAATAGATTTAATTAAATCCAAAAAACGTCGCCGTTTTATCGGCTTTCCAGAAACATTATTTGCTCGTATTAACGGGGCATTTCCATCATTAGTTGATAACGCAATAGCAAAACAACTTCCTAAAATTAAAAGTTTTTTTGCCAACTAAATTGATTAAGGTGAATGATTATGACTAAACTAAATTTTAAAGCTCTAATGATGATAGCTGTTATCATGGCTGCGCCTGCAAAAGCCGACTTTAATAGCGATTTAAGTTCGGTGCAAAAGCAATGGGCTGTGGTTAATTACGAATTAGTTGACGATGCGCAGCTAGATGCCTTTGAAAAGTTAGCGAATGAAACCGCAGAGTTTACAAAAGCAAACGATCAGCAAGCGGCAAGCCATATTTGGTACGGTATCGTGTTATCGAGCTATGCAGGTGCGAAAGGGGGATTAGGTGCGCTGGGTCTTGCTAAAGATGCCAAAGCACAATTTGAAAAAGCGCTTAAGCTTGATCCACAAGCACTGAATGGTTCGGCCTATACAAGTTTGGCAACTTTATACGGCAAAGTGCCAGGTTGGCCAATTGGCTTTGGTGATGATGATGAAGCCAAAAAACTGTTTAAAAAAGCCCTTGAGCTAAATCCTTATGGAATCGATAGTAATTATTTATATGCGTCATTTTTATATGATGAGCATAAGTATCAGTCAGCTAAAGAATTTTTATTAGTAGCTCAGCAAGCGCCAGCGCGCCCTGATAGACCAAAGGCAGACCTTTACCGTCAACAAGAAATTACTAAACTATTGGCTAAGGTAGAGAAAAAATTAAAGAGATAAGCTATGCATTTATTGCTCGTTGAAGACGACCACTTAGTGGCAGAAGGCCTGTGTCGTTCTTTACGTCAACAAGGTTATAGTGTTGAACACAGTGCAACCGTTAAGTCAGCGATGCAATGGCTGCAAAATGATGAAATTGAGCTGGTAGTCCTTGATTTAGGACTACCAGACGGTGATGGCATCGACATTCTAAAGCACATCAAAAAGCATCGTAAAAACCTGCCGGTGGTGATTTTAACCGCTCGCGGTAGTATTGATGATAAAGTCATGGGGCTAGATTTAGGTGCTGATGATTATCTTGCAAAACCCTTCGATCCCGCAGAGTTATTTGCACGTCTTCGGGTCGCTAGTCGGCGATTGACCCAAGCTCAAACCAGCACCTTAAAAGTTGGCGATGTTGAAATGGACACCGCCGCATTTACCGTAAGATTTCAAGATGAGCCGGTAAACTTGCCGCGCAAAGAGTTTATGCTCCTTAAAGCCTTGCTAGAAAACCAAGGTCGCGTGCAATCAAAACAGCAGTTAGAAAGTAAACTTTACGAATGGGGCGAAGAGGTGGGGTCAAATACCATCGAAGTGCACATTCATCACTTGCGTAAAAAATTCCCAAAAGAGTTTATTAAAACCTTGCGTGGTATTGGTTATGTGGTGGGTAAACGCTAGTGTCAATTCGTAAAAGACTGACATTACTTATCTTATCCATGGTGATCCTAACCTGTTTTTTGGCTTTTACTAAAGGTTATCGTGAAAGCATGAATCAGGCTGAAGCGCTGCTCGATAACGAGCTGGTAACGTTGGCGCATGTGTTAATCGAACAACCACTTAGTAATGAAACCCCAGCTTATACGAGTGATTTACCGCAGTTATTATTTCAAGTTTGGGTTGATGACAGCTTGGCCTCAAGCTCAAAGTCATTGCAGAATAACGCTATAAATCAAAGTCAGTGGCAAACCGGGTTTAGCGTTGAGAACTTGGCCGGGCAACGAGTCAAAGTGTATCGCTTAAGCGAAGGTAATAAGCGAGTGCTTATCGCTGAGCCTTTGAGTAAGCGAGTGGCGCTCACCGAAACTGTAATTTTATCGGCCATGACGCCGCTGTTATGGAGTGTGCCTATCCTTGCTCTCCTTATTAGTGTGTTTGTAAAACAAGGGCTTGCGCCACTAACTCGGTTGTCGAATCAACTTAAACATCGTCAGGCAAATGACTTTACGGCTATCCCTTGGCAAACCCCAGAGCAAGAAATAAAACCCGTAATTAGCCGCTTAAACGACCTATTTAAACGGGTTGAAAGTGCCTATTTACGAGAGCGCTTTTTTGCCTCTGATGCAGCCCATGAACTGCGCACGCCGCTGAGTAGTTTAAAAATAAATGTACATAATTTAGTTGCCCAAGGTGTCGATAGTGTTGAGCTTGATGCGATGGAAAAAGGCGTTGATAAGTTGAGCAATATCGTTGAGCAGATGCTAATTTTAGGGCGGACTTATCCAGAGCAATGGCAGGCGCAATTTAGTTCAGTGTCGGTGTTAGAAATTAGCCAGCAAGTTGTTGCACAACTTTATGATCGTATAGACGAAAAAGAGCATACCATCAGCATTGATGGCGATGATTTTATTATTGCTGGTGACGAATTTACCTTGGTTACTTTGTTTGGCAATTTACTGAGTAACGCCATAAAATACACCCCAGCTGTGGGAGAGATTTGTATTACCCTGAAAACCGAAAATAATCGTTTTGTCTGGCAAATAGATGACTCGGGACCCGGTATTGATGAAGCTCAAAAACAGCGCATTTTTAATCGCTTTTATCGCGTGGGTGGTGATAAACATCCATCGGGTGAGCAAGGAGCTGGGCTTGGTATGGCCATTGTTGAACATATAGTATCGATTTATAACGCTGATATTACTTTAGCAGACAGCCACCTTGGCGGCTTGCGAGTGAGCGTGTCCTTTATGCAAGGAGACGTCAGTGAATAAATGGATTGCTGCACTGTCTATGTTATTGTGTATGTCATCTTGGCTTGCTTGTGCCAAAGAATACAAACTGATCTTAAAAGATCATTTGTTTTATCCCGCTGAAATAAAAGTACCTGCCAATAAAAAGCTACGTTTACTCATCGAAAATCAAGATAGCACTCCTGAAGAGTTCGATAGCTTTGATTTAAACCGCGAAAAAGTGCTTTATCCTGGCCGAACCAGTGTGATTTATATCGGCCCACTAAGCCCTGGCCGTTATGACTTTTTTGGCGAATTTTCGCCTAATACGGCCCGAGGAACGGTTGTGGCTACGGAGGTAGATAATGCTGATAACTAGTTTATTAATGAGCATTAATCAGCTTTTACCGGTTGTGATTTTAGCCGTGTTACTCAGGTTGATAGTACCTCTTAATCAGCGACAATTAGGTCTATATGCTGTTATTGGCACCATTATTAGTTTGCTATTTGTACAAGGTGCGGCGACGATGAGCCAGTTGTTTGAACACCGTGGTTTAGAGTTCATTCAAATGTTGCTATGTATCATGATTTTTGTTGCTGCATTAATCAGTTGTCAACAAAACACTGTAGCCGCCGCCGCTGCTCTCATTGCAACAATGACCCTATATTTGAGCCATTACATGATTTACCTAGTGAGTTTTTGGCACAATAAAGATGCTGCTGAGCCTTTACTGCTTGGCACTTTTCTAGGAATAGGAATTTGTGTCAGCTTTGGTATTTTATTGTTCTTTTTGCTGGAAAGTGTTGCCAGACGAGCGAAAATGCAGCCATTGATTGTATTGCTTGCCTTAAATGCAACAGCAAAGTTATTAATATTTCTTGATTTAGCGAGTCAGGTCGATTTAATTGATGTGACTTCAAGCTATCTAGATTGGCGCAACTTTTTAGCCGAAAACTCAGAACTTGGCCGGGTGCTAAAAGCCTTAGTCGGTTACGAAGCCACGCCAAGTAAAACCGCGCTTTGGGTATATGTAATTGCGAGCGCCGTATTTATTGCCTTGGCTCGCGCTCTAAAAGTTAAACATAAAAAGGAGCCTGTATGCGGTTCTTAATAATCAGTTTTAGCTATCTGTTTGCAATTTGCTTTGCACACGTTGTCCATGCAGATGGCATGGTCGTTGATAAAGTATATCATCCTTACGTGTTGCCTTTTGAACGTGAAGTTGAGTGGCGCTTAGTGTCTAGGCAAACCGATAACGGCAATGTGCTTGCACAGCGCGCAGGTTTTGGTGGTGCAATTAACGACACCATGAGCCTTGAAGGGTATTTAGTTGGCGAACGCGATGATAACGGTGACTTTGGCTTATCTTCATATGAGGTGGAGTTACGTTGGCAACTTGTAGAACAAGGGCGTTTATGGGCAGATTGGGGGGCACTATTTGAACTTGAAAAGCAGCACACTATAGATGCATACGAAGCGACGACTGGCTTTTTATGGGAAAAAGAGTTTGGTCGTACTAGCCTGACTATGAATGCATTTTTAGTGTATGAGTGGGGGGCTGATATAGAAAATGAATGGGAAAGTGAGTTCCGTTTGCAGTACCGTTATCGCTATCGCTCTGCATTTCAGCCATCAATAGAAGTTTATGCTGGCGAGGACTTTTTTGGTGTGGGCCCTGGTTTTATTGGTTTGCATCGTTTTAGTGCGAAGCGTCAATTAAAATGGGAAGCAGGATTTATAAGTGAATTATCGCAATCAGGCCGCGACCATAGCTTTCGCTTGGCTTTAGAGTTTGAGTTTTAATTTCGATAGTGTTTGACTTATTCAAGTAACTCTATATAGTAGGCACCAGCTAGAAAGAAAGCGTGTAATTAATAAATCTTTATTTCGTTGTTGTATAAGTAATACTTGTAGTACCGTCCTGAAGTTTTTAAGTACCATCTCATTTTTTGCTACACCCGCCCATTAGGGCATGTTTAATTTTTTTATATCAGGAATAATACTATGTCTAACATCGTATCAGGTACAGTTAAGTGGTTTAACGAATCTAAAGGTTTTGGTTTCATCGAGCAAGAAAATGGCCCAGACGTGTTTGCACACTTCAGCGCTATCAAAAGCGACGGTTTCAAAACTTTAGCTGAAGGCCAACGTGTAGAGTTCACTCTTTCACAAGGTCAAAAAGGCCCACAAGCGGATAACATCACTCCGTTATAATATTTGCTGAAAAGTAAATATTAAGAAGAAGCAAGCTACGGCTTGCTTTTTTTGTGCCTAAAAATTGACTGAAGATATGAATATTTCTATATTTAATTCGGCTATCTAATGAGGATGTACGAATTATCATAAAGTATTTGTTTTTAGCTTGTCTTAGCTTTGCTCCGAGTTTGATGGCAAAACAAACTATCACCATTTATACAGAGCAATTTCCACCCTATAACTTTTCCAACAAAGGTCACCTAGAGGGTATTAACCTAGAGTTTGTTAGGGCAATGTGTGTGGAAGCAGAGATTGAGTGTCAATTTGAGCTATTGCCTTGGCCTAGAGCCTATCATTTAGCGCAAAAAAAGCCATTGTCTGGTTTAGTGTCAACTGCGCGTATTACCGACAGAGAAGCACTATTTAATTGGATAGGCCCGCTTGCGTCATCAAAAAACTTCTTTTATCGCCTCAAATCTAATGAGCACATCAACCCGCGTGACCTAGCACAAGTAAAAGAATACAGCGTATGTACTGTTAGAGAGAGTATTTACGAAAACTTTTTAGAGAGCTTAGGGTTTAAAGCAGATAAGAACTTATTAAAAGTAAGCCATTACTATGAATGTATAAATCTGTTTTTAAAAAACAAGGTTGAATTAATTGTTGGCTCTGAGTTGTCATTTCGGTATTTATTAATGCAATACGGCCATTATGGGCAAGAGGTTGTCAAACTGGTTGAGTTACCGCTTGAGAGAACACAAGGTAACTTTTTAGCTCTTAATAAAGATATCCCTGATGAGGTATTATCAAAACTACAGGCAAGTTATGATCGATTGATTCAGCGCGGTTTACTCGAAAAATATATTGCAGATTATTTTGTCCCAATAGAGTAAAGCTAGTTTGTTGTCATCATCACGTTTTGGTATTGGGTTGTTTTTGAAACCTCAACAAACGCTTGTTTAAGCGCCTTAATATAGCTTGGCTGCGTATTTAGGCTTGCAGCTAAATAACCTTTCATAGTTAAAAAGTCGATAGCGTAAGCAAAGCTAAAGCGAGCCTCATCTAGTGCTAGCTGCTCAGCCATTGCACTTATATAATTTTTATCATCAATAATTAAATCGACCTTGCCCGCCATTAATAACTGATATGATTTAGTGATGTCTGAGGTATATACCACGACATAACCTCGCTCAGTTAAGCGCTGAGCAGCTAGGTCATGTCGTTGCACGGCAATCTTGTATTGTTTAGCCTGTTCGTTTGAGGTGATGTTTATATCGCTGCGAGAGCTTAATTTAACAAAGCCCATTTGATAAGTTGCTATTTCTCCAATCCAATGAAATAGAGCTTCTCGTTCGGGAGTTTTAGCCATGCTAAAAATAAGTGTGTTCGGTTTCTTTAGTGCCATGTTGTAAGCACGTGCCCACGGATAGAGCTCAATATTTGCCTGTAAATTTGCTTTAGCAAAAATAGCTTTGACTAACTCGGTGCTGTCACCTGTTACTTGATTATTAATTAACGTTTGATTTGGCGGAGAAAGCTCAGTGACAACCGTAAGTGTTGGTGTACTGAAGGCAGGCCAACTGAGAAAAAATATCAGTATAAAAAGTTGAAAACGGTTCATGCGGATACTTAAAAAGACTTAGTAAATAAATCTTAGCACATAAAAACGATAAAAGGGCCTTGCGGCCCTTGGTGAAGTATCGTTCAAGTCAGATAGACCTTTAACCCCTTAAAGTTCTATCCTATTGTTTTGCAACTACGGCTCATCTCATTAAGTTTCTAAGCTAGCGAGAGGAAAAAACCTGCAATTGCTGCACTCATGAGGTTAGCCATAGATCCTGCTAACACTGCTCTGAGCCCTAAGCGTGCGATATCCTTTCGCCGACCAGGCGCCATACCGCCCAATCCACCTAGTAAAATTGCTATCGATGATAAGTTAGCAAACCCACATAACGCGAATGTGACAATCGCTTGTGTGTGCGCGCTTAACGTATCGCGATAATTAATAAAGTCGAGGTAAGCAACAAATTCGTTAACTACAACCTTCTGACCTATAAAACTGCCTGCGATTACTGCTTCGTTCCACGGTACACCTAATAACCATGCCACTGGAGCGAATACGTAACCTAAAATTTCTTGTAGCGTTAATGTTGGGTGATCAAACCAACCACCAATACCGCCTAATAGCCCATTTAGAAGTGCAATAAGTGCTACGAAAGCAAGTAACATCGCACCTACATTTAGTGCTAGTTGCATCCCGTTTGCGGCACCTGATGCTGCTGCATCAATTACGTTAACCGGTTTTTCTTCTTGTATCTCTAAATCTGCTAAATCTTCTTTTGGTGTTTCTGTCTCTGGCACAATCATTTTTGCCATTAAGAAGCCACCCGGTGCTGCCATAAAGCTGGCTGCAATTAAGTATTTAAGCTCTACACCAATTGTTACGTAACCTGCCATAACTGAACCAGCTACGGTAGCAAGGCCACCTACCATTACCGCAAATAGCTCTGACTTAGTCATGCTGGCGATAAATGGTTTAACAATCAATGGTGCTTCTGTTTGGCCAACGAAAATATTGGCGGTTGCAGAAAGCGATTCAGGGCGCGAGGTTTTCAATAGCTTTTGTAAGCCGCCGCCTAGAATCTTGATTATCCAATCCATCACCCCGATGTGATACAACACAGCAACCAGTGCTGAGAAGAACACAATAACGGGCAATACTTGTATCGCAAAAATAAACCCTAGGGTATCTTGCGATGCCAGTGAGCCAAATAAGAAGCTAATCCCGTCATTGGCATAACCAATAACAGATGACACTCCTCGAGACATACTTGCCAGTACGTTTTTACCCACTTCGAAGAACAAGACAAAGCCACCAATTAGCACTTGTAGCAAGAAGGCGATGCCTACTGTTCTTAAATTAATTGCTTTACGGTTCGTTGAAGCCGCGAAAGCAATGGCTAGTAGCACAACAATGCCTACTAAGCTCATAAATGTCGTCATACTGACTATTTCCCGTTGTTATTGTTGCAGTAAATATTTTATTTTACTTTTAATTATATCAATGGCAACGCGATTCATACCGCCGCGTGTGACTACGAGATCAGCTTTGTGCTTTGATGGCTCAATAAACTGATAAAACATAGGTCGCACTGTCGCTTGATATTGATCAACAACGGACTGTAATGTTCTGCCACGCTGCTCCATATCTCGTTGCATACGGCGCATAAGGCAGATATCTAACGGTGTATCAATGAACACCTTAATATCAAATTCTTTTCGAAGTGCCGGATCACTCAGTAGCAAAATACCTTCAACGATAAGTACTTTTGCAGGTGCCACTCGACGCGATTCATCGCTGCGGGTGTGCATTGCATAGTCATAAGTTGGTACGTCTACTGATTTTCCAGCGCGCAACTGAAGTAAGTGCTCATGCAAAAGCTCATGCTCGAAAGCATCAGGATGGTCGTAATTTGTTTGCGTTCGATGGTCAAACGGCAAATGCGACTGATCTTTGTAATAAGCATCTTCTTCGATCACTGCGATCGCGCCCGGTTCAAGCTCATTGACTAATTCGTTATAAATCGTCTTGCTAAAAAGAGACTTGCCCGACGCAGATGCGCCAGCAATAGCTATAATTGTTCGTGTCACTAAAGTTCTCGCCCACACAGAAGGAAACATTGTTAGGTAGATCACAATAGCAAAAAAGACACGATTAATCTCTTTTGCTTCGCTTAGAGATGCAAATTTATAATGTTTCTGTTTTATGAAACAGGACTTATGTCCTGTACCAAAAATTCGAAGAGCATATAAAGTAGCCACATATTGATAACGAGGTACCCATGGCAAGAGCACTTATCTTAATGGCAGATAGCCTAGGAATTGGCGCAGCACCTGATGCAGAGAAGTTTGGTGATGTAGGCGCAAATACCTTTGCTCATTTACTTAAAGCCTATGCAGAAGAAACCGGTGAGCAGTTATCGCTACCTAATCTTACCCGTTTAGGTTTAGCTGATGCATGCGAAGCCGCAGGTAAAGAACCTTGTTTAGTCAGTGACCGCCAAGCACCTATTGGCGCATGGGGTTACGCTAAAGAGTTATCAAGTGGTAAAGACACGCCTTCAGGTCATTGGGAAATGGCCGGCGTACCTGTGTTATTTGATTGGGGTTACTTCCCAAACACACAGCCGTGTTTTCCACAAGAATTTGTTGACGAGCTAATTGCTCGTGCTGGTATTCCGGGCATTTTAGGTAACTGCTATGCCTCAGGAACAACCATTTTAGAACAACTAGGTGAAGAGCACATGCAAACCGGCATGCCGATTTGCTACACCTCAGTTGATAGCGTGTTTCAAATAGCCGCGCACGAAGAATCATTTGGACTGGAGAAACTTTATCAGGTTTGCGAAATCGCACGGGCGCTGCTTGATGAAATGAACATAGGAAGAGTGATTGCGCGGCCATTTTTGGGTTCGAGCCGTGACGATTTTGCCCGCACAGGTAATCGTCGTGACTATTCGGTGCTACCACCGTCGCCAACCTTGCTTGATAAATTATCGCAAGACGGCGGTGAAGTGATAAGTATTGGTAAAATTGCCGATATTTATGCGCATCAAGGCATCACCCAAAAACACAAAGCGCCAGGACTGATGAACTTACTTGAGAAAACCTCAGAAGTCATCGCAAGTGCACCTGATCATAGTTTGATTTTTACAAACTTAGTTGATTTTGATGAAAAGTACGGTCATCGCCGTAATGCAGTCGGCTATGCTAGAGCATTAAAAGAGTTTGATGATTACCTACCAACCATCTTAAATCAGCTAAATAGCGATGATGTGTTAATCATCACTGCCGATCACGGATGTGATCCAACAGCAGCAGGTACTGACCATACACGTGAATACGTGCCAGTACTTGCTTACCAACCGGGAATGACAAACACCCCGCTTGGAGAACGAGCTAGTTTTGCAGACATAGGTCAAACCCTTGCCCAGTGGTTTAATCTTCCTGCACTTGAATACGGTGATAGCTTTAAAGATGAGCTATTAGCGAACAAAAAAGGAAACCAATAATGAGTACTCCTCATATCAGTGCCAATGTAGGCGAATTTGCAGAAACGGTATTAATGCCGGGTGATCCGCTTCGCGCTCAATACATTGCTGAAAACTTTTTAGATGACGCAAAACAAGTAACAGGCGTTCGTAATATGTATGGTTTTACCGGTACCTACAAAGGTAAACCAGTGAGTATTATGGGCTCTGGGATGGGTATTCCATCAATGTCAATTTATGCCCGTGAATTGATCGTTAGTTACGGCGTTAAAAATCTAATTCGTATTGGTACCTGTGGCGGTATTGGTAGCGACATCAAAATCCGTGACGTTATCTTTGCACAAGGTGCAAGCACAGATTCAAATGTAAACCGTGCACGCGTGCGTGGTTACGACTTTGCCGCTATTGCTGATTTTGGTTTATTACTTAATGGTGTAAACGCAGCAAAAGATTTAGGCATTGAAGCGAAGGTAGGTAATGTATTTACAACAGATACATTCTATCAAGCAGATAACACATTCTATCAAGAATTAGACAAGCTAGGCGTACTTGCTGTTGATATGGAAACAGCTGGCATGTACGGCGTAGCCGCTGAGTATGGCGCAAAAGCGATGGCACTATTTACTGTTAGTGACCACGTAATCACTGGTGAAGCGACACCAAGTGAAGAGCGTCAAAGCACCTTTAACGAAATGGTTAAAATTGCTTTAGAATCAATTTAAATAAGTTCCTTGGTAACGTATTCACTGAAATTTGGAAACACGCCCAAAGTGAAGTGAGACTAACCTCAAAGCCGCATTTATGCGGCTTTTTTTATAGCTGCGTATTTATCTCGCATAAAATCCAGTTTGCATCTCGCAACTACCCCTTAAAACTTGAAAATTCAAGCAATTGTTGCCACCTTTAATAGAGGAACAATACTCGAGGGTTTGTATGTCTAATTGGATTGAAGCAAAAGTTAAAAACGTTAAATGGTGGACCGACTCATTATTTAGCTTAATTGTTAATGCCGATGTAGAGCCATTCACGGCTGGGCAGTTTACAAAGCTTGCAATGCAAGTGGGTGATAAACGCGTAGCACGCGCATATTCTTACGTGAATGCACCAAATAATCCTGATCTTGAGTTTTATCTTATTAATGTTAAAGACGGACAACTTTCTCAACAGCTTGCACAATTAAAGCCGGGCGACTCAGTGACAATTGAGCGTCGTGCTACAGGCTTTTTTACTCTTGATGAAGTGCCAAGCAGTGAACAGCTATATATGCTGAGCACAGGAACGGCGCTAGGGCCTTTTATATCAATATTAGAGCAGGGCGAAGTGTGGCAAAAGTTTGAGCATGTTCATTTGGTGCATGGTGTACGTTTTAACGAGGACTTAAGCTATCAAGAGCGAATCAAAGCGCTCCAGCATCAGTACCCAAATCTTTACTATTCGCCTGTAGTCAGCCGAGAGTCAGCCACTGTGGGATTTAATGGCCGGATCACGGATGTGATCAAAGACCGTCGTTTATTTCAAGTTATAGACCGTCCTGTTGCTCCCGACACCACACAGTTTATGATTTGCGGTAATCCAGAAATGGTAAAAGATACTACGGCTATTTTGTTAGAGCTTGGTTTTAGCCGCAATAGACGTCGTGAACCTGGGCAGATCACAGTAGAGCAATATTGGTAAAAAACTATGCCAAACAGCTATAATTTGCTACCTTAGCGCCTTTATTGAGGCATGATGCATTTAGGAAAATTATGAAACCGTTATTTTTTGCCATCAGTTTACTATTCACATGGCAGGTTTTTGCTAGTGATCAAACTAGTGAACAAAGCCAGCAACAAACCGAACAAAAAACAGAAAAGAAAGATGTTGCACGTTTAGAATTTATTGAAGACAAAGCTACAGAGAGCGAAAGCTCTGCGGTAATTAAAAGCCAAACTGAAGTAACTAAACCAGAAGCCGTTAATAAGGACACTGAAAAGAAAGAAGCAGCAACCGCGACGGTTGCCGAAGCTGATGATAGTAAGGTAATAGGCTCTGTAAACCCGGCACCTGCTGCGCAACCTAAAACCGCAGCTGAAAAGCAAGAAGCAGTTGCTGAAGCAACAAAAGCAGTAAACCAAGCTAAAGAAGCCTTAACAGCCAAACAGCAAGAAAAAGCTCGTCAGTCACGAGAATCTATGGCTGTAATCGAGCAAGTTATTGCAGCGTACAACGCTCGTAATATCGATGCATTTATCAAAATGTATGATGAAAATGTAGAGTTTTATACGTTTCCAAATGAGCTTATGTTTACCGGTAAAGAAAAGCTAATTGCACGATACGGTATCATGTTCAAAAAGTTAAAGTGCATTAAGTCATCGCCAATAAAACGCATTGTGCACGGTAATATAGTGATTGATCATGAACTATCAGAGACTTGTTCTGAGGATCCCAAAGTCGTTGATAAGCGAGCCGAGTTTGTAACTAGTTATCAAGTCGAAAACGGCAAAATAACCAAAGTGTTATTCTTTCGTTAGGCATTAGAAAAGAGCAGCGCAGCTGCTCTTTTTTGTTGGAGAGCTGAAAGTCAGTGGGTTCAAGTTAGCAAGTTACAAGGGGAAAGATGCGAGTAACGAGGTAGCAGCGATTTTACATCGCGTCTTAGAACCTAAATCCTAGCGCCTATTACGCGGGATACACCCGCTGCTACATGTAGGCGTGAAACTTGTTTCGCGCGTCTGACTGACCGCTCATTTCTACGTTCAATTCGGCACTAAAGTACCTCCTACAATGCCTCGAACAAGGTTTTCATTGCAGAGAAAAACACTCGAACTAACCAACCCCGCCGTTCGACTGACATCTAATATCTGACCTCTAACGGCTAAAAGCCAGCGATTTTACATCGCGTCCTAGCACCTAGCACCTAAATCCTAGAGCCTAAATCCTAAATCCTAGCGCCTATGACGCGGGATAAACCCGCTGCTACATGGGGTTAGGCTAAACCGTTTCATTTAACAACGAATTAAAGCTGTCGTTGTCGTGAAGGCTGGCAAACGCGCTTTCGTGTAATAGCTCGTTACGAAGGTTTGGTGAGTATTCAAGTGCCATACGAATATCGGCCATCGCATCAGCGTGTTTATGAAGTAATGCATAAGCACAAGCACGTTGCCAGTATGCATAGCCATAGTCACTGTCTATTTCGAGGGCTTGATTACATAGCTCAATAGCCTCACCCGTTTCATTAATTTCTAACAGTGCATCTGCTTTATAAGCAATCGCTTCTACGTCTTCAGGTTTACGTTTTAATATCTCGTCAAAAATCTCTACTTTATTTGCAACATCACTTTCTAAGTTAGCACGCATCCACAGTGAATGAACTTCGTTAGTGATCGAGATTTTTTGCTGATTTAATAAGATCTCTTCAGATCGCTCACGTAGTTTTTCTTCAAGAACTTTTAAGCGCTCTTCGTATTCTTTAGTGATGGCACTAACACGCGTATTTACAATATCTTCTACTTTGTTTTTCACATCACGCAGTGAATTCCAACCAACTAAAACCAAAATTGAGGCTGTAATTGTAATAATGAAAAACACATTATTGATGGTGTCTGTCGTGTAGGTTAACGCGCGATCGGCTGTATCTAACTGCGTATGAGTGACTTGCTTAGTGACATCTTCTCTCAGTTTTTGCTGATCTTGGCGAACTGCTTTTAACTCATCAAGAATATAACGCTCTAAAAGAGGCTTATACATTGGTTCTTGAAGGTTATTCAGTGCTTGTTGTTGTTCGGCTTCACTAAGGGCTGGGCGGTTTTCAGGTTCATTTTGGGCTGCCGCTAGCGTATGAAAGCTCATTAAAAAAGTGATTAAAATTAAGATATAACGCATAACTTATTTATGTTTAGTGAATTCTAAGTTCACTTTAACATGCGTGAGCACTGGGGACTAGGCAAAAAAAAGCCAACTCGGGGGAGAGCTGGCCAAACTGCTTAAACAACATAAAGTCGTAAGGGGTATCAACAGGAGTTAGGTATAAATATACCTGTGTCTATCTGAACAACCACTTAATACTAAAAGGTTTTTTAAAAATTCAAAGTCAGTCTTTAAGAATGGCTATGTTCGTCTAGACTTAAGTTGATGTAAAACTAAAAGGTGATGGTATGCGCCAACAACTAGTCCAACTGCTCTATGGAGTATCAATTTCCTCTGATCTTGACAGTGGTAATGTTGAATTAGCTGAACGCTTAATCCTTAATGCTGTTCTTGATGGCCTAGAAATAGGCAGAGCTGGGATCTGGCTTTTAAATGCCGAAAACACCGCCATTGAATGCCGATTATTACTTGATAGAGAGAATAATCAGGAAATTCAGACACTGGTTCTTCCACGCGATGCATATCCAGCATATTTTAAAGCGCTCGATACCCAGCGGACTATCACCGCAGAAGATGCCCATACCGATCCAGCCACCTTTGAGTTTAGTGAAAGCTACCTGAAACCGCTTAATATTGGCGCTATGCTCGATGCGCCGATTCGCTATAAAGGTAAAATGATCGGAATATTTTGTTGTGAGCATATTGGTGGAGCAAGGCACTGGAGTGAAGATGAGTGTTCATTTATCGGTGCATTAGCAGATTTATATGGCAGAGCACTGTCGGCTCAAGAAAATGAACGAACCAATGCCAAACTTGAACGTGCCAATCAATTATTAGAGCAACGGGTGGCAGAGCGTACTCGCACGCTCGAAGTGACCTTATCTGAATTGACGACCATGCAAGAAAAGTTGATCGAATCAGAAAAAATGGCCTCGCTTGGTAACCTCGTGGCGGGTATAGCACATGAAGTAAATACCCCAATTGGCATTGCAGTCACCGCGAATAGCTCCGCAAAAGATAAACTTAATACCTTAAATAAATTAATAGAGTCTAATACCTTAACTAAAACGGCATTACTTGAAGGAATGAATCACTTAAATGAATGTTTTAAGATTTCTTTTGCAAATCTTGAGCGCGCGGCAAAGCTAATTAGTGATTTTAAGCAAACTGCTGTTGACCAATCATCTTTGAACTTACTTGAAACAAACATCAAAGACTACCTTGAAAATATTATACATAGTTTAATGCCATTGACCCGAAGCCATAATATCGAAGTCGATATTCAATGTAATGACGACCTTAAGCTAATAACTGTACCTGGGGCATTAAGCCAAATTTTTCTGAATCTTGTTAACAACAGTTGTGTACATGGGTTTGTGGGCAGAGATCAAAATAAAATAACAATATCAGTAACCGTTGATAAACAAAGCGATACCTACTCTATTTGCTATTTAGACAATGGTCATGGCATGAGTGAAGATGTAATGCATAAAGTGTTTGAGCCATTCTTCACCACCAAACGTGGCAATGGCGGTAGTGGTTTGGGTATGTCGATAGTTTATAACCTTGCAACGCAAGCACTGCAAGGCGAAGTCAGCATCGATAGCAAGCCAAATAACGGCGTTACCGTCACTTTCAAATTGCCGCAAAAACTTGCATAACTAATTAATTTTTAAACAAGTTGCAGGCTAAATAATCTGGTGACTGGGTAATAAAATTAAAAATTAATCAGTTTGCTTGGCAAGACAAGAAATATCAGTGCATTTGTTGTCTTTGCAAAACTGCTTAATACGTTTTTTAGAATATAAATAATTTAGGCTTATAGGTGTTATTAGTAGTGCCAGCCAAAACATAACCATGCTTCGAAAAGTTAATCCTACAAGCGATGCGATTACGAGGCCCGTTAACATCAAAATAGGTAAATTGGCGATAAAAAAGTTAATGCTTAGTTGTCTAGCAACGTCAGGATTAATGGTTTTCATAAGGGCTACTCGCTGTTTAATAATACCCTTATAAAATGGACGGTTTTGCAAAATGAATCAAATCAGATTTTTCTATCGGTGCAATCGATTTAAAACCATGTTCTTAATCTAGCTTTATCAAAGTACAACTCCTATAGTTTTAAACAACAGGAACTTATTTGCTATTAGTTATTCATAACTATTAGAAAATCTCTCTTTATGACGAAAGGGATAAAAGTGAACTTTTAGCGTTTCGTCATATTTTTAGCTTATGAGGAGCATATAATGAGTAATGGAAAAACGGGCCAGTGCCCGGTAATGCATGGTAGTAACACTGTCACCGCTCAATCAAATACCGACTGGTGGCCAAACGCACTCAATTTCGACATTCTTCATCAACACGACAGCAAAACGAATCCTTACGGCAAAGACTTTAATTACGCAGAAGCATTCAAATCTCTAGACCTTGAAGCCGTTAAAACCGATTTAAAAAACCTAATGACCGAAAGCCAAGAATGGTGGCCAGCTGACTGGGGCCATTACGGTGGTTTAATGATCCGTATGGCGTGGCACTCAGCGGGTTCATACCGTTTAGAAGATGGTCGCGGTGGCGGTGGTACGGGTAACCAACGCTTTGCACCATTAAATTCATGGCCAGATAACGCCAACTTAGATAAAGCACGTCGTTTACTTTGGCCAATTAAGAAGAAATACGGTAACAAACTTTCTTGGGCTGATTTAATGATCTTAGCCGGTAATATGGCTTACGAATCAATGGGTTTAAAAACTTTTGGCTTTGCGGGTGGTCGCGAAGATATTTGGCATCCAGAAAAAGACGTTTACTGGGGCGCTGAAAAAGAATGGTTAGCACCTAGTGATGAGCGCTATTCAAATGTAGAAAAACCAGACACTATGGAAAACCCATTGGCAGCAGTACAAATGGGCTTAATTTATGTAAATCCAGAAGGGGTGAATGGTAATCCTGATCCGCTTAAAACGGCTGAACAAGTTCGCGAAACATTTGCCCGTATGGCAATGAATGACGAAGAAACTGCCGCACTTACAGTGGGTGGTCATACCGTGGGTAAAACTCATGGTAATGGTAGCGAAGAAAACGTTGGCCCTGAGCCAGAAGCGGCTGATGTGTTTGAGCAAGGCCTAGGTTGGAACAATCATAACTCACGCGGTATTGGTCGCGATACCATGACGTCGGGCATCGAAGGCGCGTGGACAACTCACCCAACCAAATGGGATAACGGTTATTGCTACTTGCTGCTTAACTACGAGTGGGAACTTAAGAAGAGCCCAGCAGGTGCATGGCAGTGGGAGCCAATTGATATTAAAGAAGAAGACAAACCAGTTGATGTTGAAGATCCATCAATTCGTTTAAACCCAATCATGACCGACGCCGATATGGCAATGAAGATGGACCCAACCTATCGTAAGATTATCGAGCGTTTTAACGATGATTTTGAATACTTTAGTGATGTGTTTGCACGTGCATGGTTCAAGCTGACTCACCGCGACTTAGGTCCTAAATCACGTTATTTGGGTGCCGATGTACCAAGCGAAGATCTGATCTGGCAAGATCCGATCCCAACGGTGGATTACACCTTATCAGACAGCGAAATTAGCGAGCTTAAAACCAAGCTACTTAACTGTGGTGTAAGCCAAGCTGATTTAATCACTACAGCATGGGATAGCGCCCGTACTTACCGTGGTTCAGATCATCGTGGTGGTGCAAATGGTGCACGTATTCGCCTAGCGCCGCAAAAAGATTGGCCGGGTAATGAACTAAAGCGTTTAGCTAAAGTATTAAGCGCACTTGAGTCAGTACAAGCGAGTTTAAGTAAACCAGTAAGCCTAGCTGACTTAATTGTTTTAGGTGGTACAGCAGCGGTTGAACAAGCAGCAAAAGCCGCGGGTGTTGATGTAACTGTACCATTTGCGCCGGGTCGTGGTGATGCCACGGACGAGATGACAGATGCAGACTCGTTCGACGTACTTGAGCCAATTCATGATGGTTTCCGCAACTGGCTCAAGGAAGATTACGCTGTTTCAGCAGAAGAGCTAATGTTAGAGCGCACGCAATTAATGGGCTTAACTGCACCAGAAATGACCGCTCTTGTTGGTGGTATGCGTGTACTTGGTACTAATCATAATGGCACTTTACACGGTGTATTTACAGATAACGTAGGCACACTTAGTACTGACTTTTTCGTTAACCTAACTGATATGGCTAATACCTGGAAACCACTGGGTAAAGGCTATTACGACATAATTGAACGCAGCACGGGTGTAACTAAATGGACGGCAACACGCGTTGATTTAGTGTTTGGCTCAAACTCAATCCTACGCTCTTACGCAGAGTTTTACGCACAAGACGACAACAAAGAGCGTTTTGTGAAAGACTTTGTCGACGCATGGGTAAAAGTAATGAATGCCGATCGCTTTGATATTTAATTTAAAATTCCTTTAAGTACAAAGGCTACACAATATGTAGCCTTTTTTAATGTAGGGAAGTTAGCGAGTTACAAGGGGAAAGTTACGAGGGGAAAGAGTAAAGTTACGAGATACGAGATACGAGATACGAGGTAGCAGCGATTTTACATCGCGTCTCAGCGCCTCGGTGCTTTCTATGGTTCCAATAACCTTTTCACAAAGAGAAGTGAAAGAGGGTACTTCAGATAATTATTAAATGTATATTAGTCTGCTGGATCTTTTTCTAACCACAGAGATGTATGGACTCCCCTCCCACAGGGGGGTAACGTAATAAGCGACAAAACTTTTACAAAAGGAGTCCATACATGGTGAATCTTAACGTTATTGCGATTGATTTAGCAAAAAATAATTA